>Ga0136642_1000493_pt1 | contig 20685 bp, 26 predicted proteins | sample LowCatLa1302831Y_FD_115313 | JGI IMG/M metagenome (GOLD analysis project Ga0136642, IMG submission 115313) | Freshwater microbial communities from Lower Cathedral Lake, Yosemite National Park, California, USA - 13028-31Y | ecosystem: Environmental > Aquatic > Freshwater > Lake ... | reverse complement strand
GGGGTGGGGGGGGGGCGGGGGGGCGGGGGGGGGGGGGGGGCCTGGGGGGGGGGGGGGGGCCGGGGGGGGGGGGCCTCGGGGGGGGATTGGGGGATGGAGGCGGAGACGACGACTGTATGATTACGGTAAGACCATCACTTCCGAGACACGAAACTCCGCCTTGTTTGGTCCGGAACACACTTGCACATGTATTGATACCTACATTCACACCACTTGTATCAGACCGTCACTACCGAGGCAGAAGACGTTTACTGCATTGTTGAAAACGTATGCGCACGTATTTATACCTGTAAATACCGGCTGGCTCGTATACGGCGAGTATATGACATACAGAAATCCAGTCGGAGTGTACGTGGATACACCGCCATACCCCGCGGGAAGGGGGACATACGTTGCGATAGTGTAGTATATGTTGTTTGAGCTATCCATCGCAACACTTGAAAAACCGTGACCGAATGTGTCGAATGCATAATTGGGGTACAAGGGTGAGGGAGAGGAAGCAGTTGAATAACCCGATGTTTGCGCCTGTGTCATCGAAGTGGCCACTCCGGTGATTGCGGAGGAATATGTTGCCAAGGACGACATGTTCAAACCAGAGTACGTGCACGTACATATTTGTGCGGTTGCGGAAAAACCACAATTTGAAGAACCAGGAACATATACTGTTGTTCCGACAACATATGGAAACCCATTTGCGTTCGGATCGGTTGTGCTCATTGTCGTGACTGCTGGAAAAATACTCTTCACTGCATTCAAGAAATTCGAATTCATTACTACCTGTGAACATCCGGTCACCCCGACAAAGTTGCGACCAGCACACGCGGCTGCGCACGTCGAGCTGGTGGTCGATGACGTAGATAGCATATAATATGTAGAGTATACGTTAGGCAACCCACGCGTCTGTACAATATTACTCATTAGAACGATTACGAAGCCCCATTGTTTGACTCCCACCGATCCAAACATTTTACCTTATTTTATATTGTACTTATATAGTCAGATACGCTTTTGTAGACAACACTAACTAGTAGGGCGATTGTGGGCCTGTGGGCGATCTAGCAGTGTTAAACGTTAAAAAAGAAAGAATGGTAGGAGCGGGGCGGCAGGAGCGCCGCGGGACAGCGCGAAGCTAAGCAGCTACGTACGTACCGCGTAAGTGCGTGGTGACGATGACGGAATTTCAAAATCTAAAGTAACTGTATAGTAACCGTACAAGTACCAGAACGAGTCGCGAGCGCAAGTATGGTAAGATCCGAAATCATCTCGATACTCTCGGCCCAGTGGTCTATGGGTCCGCAGACCCCGATCCACGTCTGCCCTATATAGGAGGAGCATGAGTATGTGTTGCCTTTTCTGCGATACAAGAGAAGGCGGGCGAGGATGTATACTGTGCACTCATAAGCGTTAGAACATCAGATCTAAATAGGTATGTTTACGGGCGATTCGGATGATGTCCACTCATTGGCATTGAAAGACAACCGCCCGGATTTGGGAAACACACGAGAGGTAAAGGCGAACATTGCAATTGAACTTGCCAAGAAGGGGATGCATACGCTTTCGGCTGGTATAGGGGCGAAGGTGGCGAATGAAGTACGATGGCTACCTTATGAAAACACGACATGGGACGATTTTGCACGATGCATCAGCCTCGTACGGTTTTTCAGAGGAGTTAAAGAAATTGCGTGGGTTTGTACGAGTCCTAGAATGTCAATTACAAATCTATCTAACCTACCACCTCAAGTTGCAAAGTCAATCAAATCTCTAGACGACGCATACGGGAAGGTGTAAATCCGCGGCCGGTAGAGCAAGTCACAATGGCGGCGCCCGAGCGCGTGCCTCCAGAGGCGGTTGAAATTATTATTCATGAAACATATGAATCATTTCCACTCGGAGTGGACATCCTCTCGTGGATCTCCTCGCGCTCCCGCTACCCGGAGAATGAGGACTTTGACACGCATGTGTCCGGGTGCACGCGGCACTACATCAACGTAGATATGGGGGACAAGCCCCAGGGGTCAACGACACGGAGTATCTCATTGGTGGACCGACGACCCATAGGATTTTCGCCGAGAAAGGGTTCCGTCAGCTGCGGTGGGGCAACATCCAGAAGTTTCTGAACGAGAAGATGTCAATCCCGCCTGTCTATAACGAATGGCACAACACGTGACGGCGGATCTGTATGCAAGGGCGGTGTACCCATCGCTGACCTCGCTCTGGGTGCCGAAAAATCGTCGGTTTCTGCATCGTACGTCTTTATTCCGTACACCCCATTTATTATCCTTTTGCGGTCCTCCTTGCTGAAGAATCGCTTCTCCGCGCCCGCAACTTCGTCTTTCTGCACGAACGCACGAAAGTACCAATTATGTTCGAACCAAATTCTGTTGACCGCCATGACCACGAGCGGCCACTGGTCCGCGCCGGAAGGGACACCCTTGTACTCCTCGACGAACCTGCTGCTGTCCTCTTTCCGCCAAAACAAAAGATGGTCGTCGGGGCTCGGGAATTCATGGGTCTCCGCAAGGTTGTAAAATTCGTTCACGTGCTCATACAACACCACCCTGACCTTGAGCATCCTTGCCATGACGGCAGTCTCTTCCAGCCCGGAATAATGTGTTGGCGGAAGCTGCACGAGCCCTTGTGCAGCCTCTTTTGCGATGACCTTGTCTCTGAGACGCCGCGCCAGTCCTGAGTGGGGAAAACGTAAATAAACACATATATACAGTATGTTCAGTTTGTAGGATTAATTACCTGGCATGTCCTTGTTCTTCGGCAGGATGGAGTCGTTCATGGCAAAGAACTGGCACATGTTTTCTTCGTTCTTCGAATAGTGCAAAACCCTGTGGTATTTGTTCTCGACGAACCCGAGCATCTCCTGTTCTGAAACGCGCGAAGCTCGCATTAATCGATCCTCGAACGACCTCGAAAAGTCGTTTGTCATCTTTGCGCCATTCATGCGTATGAAGTGCACCATGTGCGCGCAGTCGTATTTGATGTAAGTATGGTCTATGTCGACAGACTTGTCGTAGACCCGCTTCATGAGGTGCACGCATCTGTTGAGCAGCTTCATGTACTTTCCGCGCTCGTCGAGGTCCGCAATGTTTTTCACGTGCTCCTCCAGGGGTCTGTCTGCAATACCCGAGTAGGCCCGCGCGCCCTCATTCGCCGCAAAGATCTCCGCCTCGGCCTGGGAGACTTTGTAGCACATGACGGGCCGCTTCCGCCCGACGGCTGATGCATAGATAGCCTCCATAATCATCTGCACGTATTCAGGATTTGCGTTCACGAGGTTGACGTACGCCTTGGCCTTCTCGAGGAACATAAGGTGGTCATTGACGTCATCCGCGCCGGTCACCCGTATGGCATCCGCCTCGAACTCGAGAGTTTCGGCGCGGGTCCACGATGCAGCCTTGATGTGGCTATCGAATGTGTATTGCTTGTCTGGATATGAGCCGGGAGGTGCTGTTCCAACACGGGTCCGGAACAGCTCTTGCAGCTGCGACACGAAATCGTCCATGTGGTATTCGGTGACGACGAATCCGTTCGGTATCTGCAATCTACCAAGTTCGTCCTGTATGACTGCTTTTGCGACTGCGAGGTTTTTTCTTTCAATAAACGTGTATAGTTTGTTCAGCAGGCCCACTTCTATGAATTGCTTCAGAGATCCCGGAAACCCGGGGCGGAGGAGCCTGGACTCGTTGCCGTTCTTCCACACGAAAAGGTGCGGCCCGCGTGGATGTTTCGGTTCGCAATCTGTCACCACTATGCATTTCGCATTCGGGTCAAAGGGCCTGTTGACATAGACAAACTTCTGCTCGCCTTCAATTATAACACTCTCCATGACAATACATACATTAGAGCATACATATATACTATATCGAAAGCGACTTTTCGTGTACCGTGCTTCCGTCGAAGCGCGCCCACTGTTTCTGCCTTGGGGTTGTGCTGCCGTCAAAGCTCGCCCACTGCTGCGGAGCGGTTGTGATTTTTTCTAAGCTCCCCCACTTCTGCGGGACCAAAGGCTGGCCACCGGTGCCGTACCACCAGAGCCTGACAAAGAGGTTCCACGGGAAGCTCGACACGATTGCATGCGTGGAGCATAATGGCTGACTGGTGTATCCGTACGGAGTGTACCACCAGTAGTAGCTTCCAGGGCTCGGCTCGCAGCAGGGGTCCTTGCACTCGCCGCCTGACTCGGCGCACGCAAAGAGCGCGAAGATCGCGAGGACAAGACCCATGATGGCCCAGAAGGCGATGAAGAGAACAATAGGCAGGCCTACCGTGCAGTAGAAAATGATGCTCGCGGCGAGCCACAGCGCGAGCGTGAGGCGCGTCTCCTGTTCAGGAGAATCGCTTCTGCGGGAGTTGCAGAAGCACTTGGCGAGGTATCCCAGAACCGTCAGCGTCAATACGGCGCCCAGTATGGAGGGGAGCGCGGCAACCCATGTGAGGGTCGCCGCATCGCCCTCGTCAACGAGGGTCTGGACCGTGGGCATCTGTTGTGCCGTTGATTTCAGACATATATACGAACGGCAAATCCACCCATCGAAGAAGAGCTTTCCCGCTTCCTGTCCTTCGCAGCCTGTGCAGCCTGTTCCGCCCTGTCGGCCACCAGCCTCGCTCTCTCCGCAGCATCAACAGCGCGCTCAACCTCGTCGTCTTCCATGTAAAATTCACCTCGCCGTCGGTGTGTGTCTCGCACCGGACCAATTCGTGCTCTCTACGGAACTGTGCGCTCGCAAAGATTATTATCCGACTTACACAAGTGCACAAAGAAGAAGAAGAATGTCAAGAGGGGGATGAGGGCGGGGCTGCTTCGGACGGTGCTGCTGCTGTCGGATGGTCGGCCTAGTCCGCGCGGTGCGTAGCTTTCTCGGTGGTACATATTCCTCATCATCATTCCAAAGCGAGCGCATAGATAGATGTAAAACATATATACGCACAAAAAAGACAAACTGATGCGCCTTCTCCTGATAACTGTGTTCCTGGCTTTGCACGCGAGTGCTCTGGTGTGCAAGAAGCCATCTGCGGCCGGATGCGGACAGTGCTGCAGGCGATGGCCAGACCGATGCATGGTGTTCCAGGGTACCGGGTATGTCGCTCTGTTTGTAACATCTCTTCTTCTACAACTTACACATCACCTCCAACCAGGAACGTCTACAACGGGTGGTCCGCGGAGGAAGCGTGCCCGCAAGGATGCCCCATGTGCGCACAGTGCTTCGACAGCGAGCTCGAGATGATCACAGACTCGCTCAACTCCATGAAGACAGCGTGCGGCGCCGAGCAGAGCCCCTGCGCCGCTCGGCTCGAGGCTGACAACACCACATTCTCGGACGGGACAGACAAGTGCTACTCGCCGCAATCGTGCGCCTGCGCGTGCTACCGCGTCAGCCAGCTAAAGAGCCAGTGCGCATACCTTATACCGACGACGCTATCAAGGTGGATCGAGTAAACCCATAGTTTTACTATAAAGGACTGTACAGAATATATGTAGATAAATGAAGTGGGTCGTCTTTGCGTTCCTTGCGCTCGTTGCTTCTTGCGAGGCAACGTTGCGGACTATAGATGGGTCATTCAGGGCACTGCCTGGGTACTGGTGCGTCGATGACGCTGGCACGTCGTGCATCACGTGGGAGACGGACGGTGTCATCGTGAACATCACCACGCGCAGCATGACGGCATACGGATACTCGGGATTCGAGGTATGGAGCGGGCCAAGCGTAAACTATCCGCTGCACGCGTACATTGGGTACGTGGCGGACGGCACGAGGGTGTCTGTGGTCAACCCCGGCGGCCCGAACATGAGCATCGGGACTCCGGTGGGATCGTACGCATACTCCTCGACGGGGGCCCCAGAATTCTCCCCCATGGACCAGTCGCACTGTCTGGGAAGCTTCCCATTCTCTTGCGGGATGGCAACGACCGACGGGGTGAACTACACGCACTACACCGTCAGCCGGCTCCTTGCCAACACTTCGGCGACCACTCCGGACCTGAGGGTCCCACGCTACGTCGTGGTGTACACGTGCAACGACGCTACCATCAAAGAGAGCGGAATACCGCACTATTTCCTTTCGGATACACCGTGCAATAACCCGGCGTGGCCCGCGAGTCTGAACTACACCACAGGGTCGTACAATGGCATGAATATGCTGATCGACTTTAGCAAGCCCTTCTCCGAATTTGACGCCGTTGCGCAGAATGTTATAACCTCAGCAGATACCCCACCAGGTACCCCGGATTATACCACAGACTATTTGAAAGTAAAAACCATCAATTGATTGACATTTGAGGCTAACCTTTTATCACCACATCCCAGGCCCGCCCACGGGCGATAGCACATACTGCGCTCCGGGCCAGCAGTTCTGCATGCGCTGGAACTTCCCGGGCGACGACACCATACGCGTCTCCGTGCGCGGCCTTTTGCGGGACGCCCTGGGCACCCACATGTGGGTGGGCGTCGGCTTCAGCACAGAAGCGAACGCCATGCACGGCGCGGACGCCTACGTCGCGTGGCTGGAGTTCAACACCAGCAGGCCCATCATGCGGGCTGTGGATACATACTACGTGCCTGAGCTGACGATATCTTCGAGCAACATCAGGCTTGGAGACCAGACGCGATTCACGTTCGTTTCAAACATCGTCGCAAACAACATGCAGGAGTTTGAGTTTTCAAGACCTCTCCAGGTGTGGTTTCTTTATAAAAAAAAACACCACACCTGGAGAGCCTACCCCGACCGACCCAAGTGCTCATTTGGTCGCGCAGGGTTCTGGCATGACGAGGATAACTCCTGATGGGTACTCGAACATCATATGGGCGCTCGGGCCCCAGCCCACGGCCAAGACGGTACGAGTTATCAATGAAAATGCAACTCGATTCCACCACAGCCTGACATGTGCGTTTACAGGATGGCGAATGGGTCATCAACAACCACCTACCCGATGGCGTGCCGGCCCTCAAGGCCGACGGCATGAAGACGCACTGTGGCGTCGCCCGCGTCCTGATGACGTCGGGCAGCCTCAACAGCCGATCGGGGAACGTCACCGTGGCCCCAACCACTATCACGAAGAGCAAGCTGTATGACTGGGCGCTCTACACTCTCATCGGCCTCGCATGCGGCGTAGGCGTAGCGGCCGTGGTTGTGATCATCATGGTTGTCAGATACTTCCACAAATCAAGAAACGCAGATGCGGCTGAGACTCCTGCGGCCGCAGCGGATCTCAGCACTGTTTCTGCTAAGGAGCCTGTTGCCGCTGTTGGATCCAGACTTACGGCGAGGATTCGTTCGGGAAGTCGACTAGGAATATACGTGAAGCACGCATAGTATGCTAATTATTACGTGTAGCGCCGAGAACATACATAACGGAACGAGAGTTTATTTAAATCTTAGCAATGTTATTCTTGAGGTCGAGCAGCGCGCGGTCGTTGCCGCCGTAGGGCTTCATGCCGCTGAGGATGGAGGGCATGGAAGGCGGCTGCGGCTGCTGCGCGTGCACCTGCTGGTGGCTGCTCGCCGCGATGACGGCGGCGGGCTCGACCCAGCGGGGCGCCGTCGGCGGGGCGGGGTCGGCGCCCATGTTGCCGAACGCGTTGAGCTGCGAGGACATCATGCCCACGAGCGAGCGCGTCTCGGCCAGTTTGATCTCGAGGTCGGTGGCCTTGCGCTCGACGCCACGCTTGGCGAGCGAGCTGGCGGCGATCACCATCGGCTGGCTGAGGATAGCAAAGCGGGGGTTGCTCTCGTACACATCCTGCATGAACTGGCGGTCCGAGGCGGTCACCGTGCGATCCGGAGTGAGCTCGCCCCAGAGGGTCACGATTCCCTCGACAATGTCCTTTGCGAGGTCCTTGTGCGTGGTCTTCTGCTCGTTGGCCTTGGCCAGCATCTCCGCCAGCTGGACCTGCGTCACTCCGATAACTTTCTCGGAGTTGACCTGGTTGCCAATGACGTCGCGCAGAGAGCTGATGAGCGCATCAGCGTCGGCGGGCTCCATCGTGGCAGCGGCCAGCTCCGCGGACTTCATGAGCCGCTCGGCATCAGTCTGCACCTTCTTGCGCCGGGTCTCGTTATCGTCAGACTCGCGAGGACGCTTGTTGGATTCCGGCTCGGTGTGGGCAACCTGAGCCACCGGGGCGGGCGCCGCGGTCTCAGCCGCAGCTGCGGCAGCCGCGGTGTCGCTCTGCTTCTGCATGGCCTCGGCAACGATGGCGGCAGCCTTGGCAACGAGCTCTTGATCCATTTCTCTCGATGAGGCTGCAACTAGCACTGGCTGGCCTGGCGTTATATACTTCGTTGCAGCGGCAAACGGCTCGACGACTCCGCTGCTCGCGTCGACCCTGGCGGTGATGTCGGTGTCCGGTCGAGCGCCTTGCTCGCAGATGGACACTTCTATCGCCCGGACGGTTCCATCCGGGTATACCTCGTGTTTTAGGGAGAGCTGGGCCACCGCCCCGACGTTTATGAGCTTCGATGCACCCCACCCCCGCACGTCGTCGTCCATCTCCCACTCGACAAAGGATCGCCCCGATTCATCTATCCAAGACCTCAGAATCTTGCCTATGCTTTTATCGCAGTGCTCCACCCTCACCGGCAGGCCCTTCAGCTGCGAATCGATCGACGCAAGCTCGTCCCGAGACAGCTGGTAGTGAGGGTCATTCGGCCGGGTGCTGTAAATGCACCCCTGGTAGCGGTGCGACATTGACCCGAGTGCCATTCTCGCTTATATAGAGGCTTCGACTGAGAAGACGACCATGACCTCTCACAAGACGATCGCGCTCCTGCTTGCGCTCGTCCTGGTCGTTGACGCTTGTCCTGCAAACTCGACGAAGAATGGCCGCTTGTCCTGCAAACTCGGCGAAGAATGGCCGCTTGTCCTGCAAACTCGGCGAAGAATGGCCGCTTCTGCTGCCCGTCGTCATGCTCCAAGTGCGGCGGCGGCGGCTGCTCGGACGCCGGCGACGGCTGCTGCATCCTTGAAATCCACAGTGTGTGCGACGAGGGATGGGTTTATCCCCACAAGGCATGGGAACCGATACAGGGTGACATACGTCGCGACACGCGCGCTGCGATCGAAGCGCACGCGTCCGATACGGCCGGTACACGCGCGCTGCCTTCATTCGAGGCCGGAGACGTGGTGCTTCAGGTTCGGTGCGCTCGGGACACCATCCTACAGCACCCGGAGTACGGCCCGGTCGGCTTCTCGTTCCCGGAGACACGGCGGATCTTTATAATCAGGGACGCAGATGAGGAAGACCTTACCGATGTGTGCGTCAAGCGGATGCGGGCTCTGCTCGTCAGGCTGCGCAGCCTGTGCCCGCAGGCGACCTTTATTCAGAAACAAAACACGCTCTTTTACGATGGTCTATGCGCCAGGGCTCTACAAGGAGGCCTCTTTCGGCCTCTGGGCTGGCGTTGCCAACACCGGCACCGTCTGGTCGCCCGCGCTCTGGAGCGAACGGGGTCCCACGACCGTGCGCCTTGACGGCTGGCGCTGGTCGCTCGCGCCCGAAGACGGCGACCTGCCCGAAGTCTGCCCGAAGCGACCTGCCCGAAGTCTGCCCGAAGCGACCTGCCCGAAGCGAGGGCCTTAGCATATTTGGAACGGACAATGTCATAGAATGGCTCAACAAACACTAATCAGCCTACTCTACTCTGCGTCCTCTCCTGCTGCGTCGTCCTCGGCGGGCCCCTCGTCCTCGGCCCCGTCGGCAGCCTTCTCCTTCCGAGGGCGCTTCTCCGGAGGCTCCCCGGTGTACGCCTGCTTGTCCGTGCAGATTCCCTTCTCGGTGTCCGCGAAGCTCGACTGGGCGAGCGCGGGGCCGACCATCTCGGGCCGCAGCATGCACATCTCGGCGTGGTTGAAGGCAACAATGTCGATGCTCCCCTTCTTCGCGACGTTCAGGCACATGTAGCGCGCGCTCAGGAACACCTTGTGCAGGCTCGCCTCAACAATCTCCATCAGCGGGTCCAGCGCTGCGCTGCTGATGCGGTGGCCCTCGGCGCACTCCTTCATAACCTCCACCACCAGGCGCTTGAACTGCGTGCGGTTGAAGCAGTGCTTCTCGTGCGACGACTTCTGCGCATTCTTCACGTCGCGGTTGAACTTCCGAAGCCTCGACGCGGCCGTCGGGGGCTTCTTCTTGACGGCAGCATCCGCTCCCGCGGTGGCAGCAGCGACCATGTCGACGATCTTGCGAACCATTCTGCTTTTTTTCTGGGATGTTCCGCAACATGGGTGAGAAAAAAGAGTCGAAACGCGAGCGTATATATGCGTTTTTGAGCAGTACAGAATATTATCATGTCGGTCATTCCGACACTCTTCGAGTACAACGGCACGGCCGCCGCGCCCCTCCAGTTCGGTTTCTACGCCACCGTCTTTGCGCACCCCGTCGGAGGATCCCCTCCCGAGCTCTGCGGCGGCGTCGTCATAGCCCCGCAGTGGATCCTCACAGCGGCGCACTGCGTGGGCCCTAATATAGAGGCGATAAGCGTATACCCGGCCTCGCAGGCCTCAGGGTGGCTCTCGAAAACGGGGGAATACCTGTCGTCCACCATCATAGCCTCGCCGTTCTACGAACCTCAGGCGCTGGACGCTGCTCAGGACGACGTGGGGGTGGTGAGGTTGGCCAGACCGATTGTTTCGGCGGTCGTTGCCAAGCTGGACACGACCGGGGCGGCATGGAATGCCCTCCCCAACGGGTACCTGCTGATGAGCGCGGGGCACGGGCTGACGTGCAACGACACGCACTCGGACTGCATCAGCCAGACGCTGATGGTGACAACGATACCAAAGGTGGACACGGAGTCGTGCGAGGGGTCTTCATCGTCAGACTGGCCGTCGTCGATAGTAGGAGGTTCGATGTGCGCTGGATACACGGGTCAGGAGACGTCCGAGCAGCCGTGCCAGGGGGATAGTGGGGGGCCGATATTTGACAAAAACGGGACCGTCTACGGCATCGTGAGCCGGGGAGACGCGAGCTTGGGGTGCGGGCACTCCAGGCGGCCGACGCTCTTCGCTCCGGTTTCCAGAGCGGCCGCCTTTCTTATGAAGGAAGTGTTTGCGCCTCCGCCGTCGGCATCGAGGCGCGACTCGCTCGCGGGGGAGCTGGCGGTCTCGGTGGGCTCCGAAGCCCAGGCACCGACCGCGGCGAGATCGGTGGACGTCGCGAGCCGTGCGCGCCCGCGAAGAGGGGGGTTGGGGTGGCGCACCGCACTCTGCGCGTCCGTCGTCGTTTCATATCTTCAGATAGCTTAAACGTTACATTTGCAAAAACGCTCTTTTCTTCCACACCCGAAAGCCCCATTCTGCACGCGTGCGCTCGCCATGAATAATAATAATAACAACAAAACGAAGGCGAACAAGAGGATGGAGAAGCGGACGACCGCGCTCCTCCCGGCGACGTCGCAGCTCTTCACGTGCACGCCGGCGAGGATAAGCTCCTTCAAGATCACGCTCCTGGCGCCAGAGGAGGCCGCCTCCTCCGCATCCGTTCGCGTCACTCGCCCGTGGGCCCAAAAGGGCGGCTACGCCGACACTGCACTCGACCCCAAGTTCGGAAAGGAGGGGGTGCTCCACCGCAGTCTCAGATGCGTGACGTGCGGCTGCACATGGAGGGCGTGCAGCTCGCACACTGGAGTGCTGGAATTGCCAGAAGAGACTGCGCTCTTCAACCCCACCTTCTCCAAGCGCATCGAGGATGTGCTCAACGCCATCGTGCCCATCCCCTGCTCTGATTTTGTCAGCGAGGGGGAGTCGGGACACCTGCTCGCGTTCCACACCAGCGAGTCCTCGAGAAAGAAGGCCCTTGAGAACATCCTGCTCCGCCCCTGGTGCGCGGGAAAAAAAAACAGCTGCACATTTAAAATTATAAGTATCTATTACGTCTAACCTCGTATCATGTGCATCGCAGCTCGGCGCGGCTGCGCATGCTGCAGGCGCACATGAAGCCCAAGGAGGTTGGGAAGCGCGGCGAGAAGATCTGGAGGGGCGTCCGGTGGAGGATCCACTGGGTGAGCCGCAAGCGCCACGAGGGGGAGACCGAGGACGTGCTCTCGGGGACCGCCACCGTCAGCATGTGGAACGGCGATGACAGCAAGCCTGAGGACACTGTCATGACCGCCTTCGAGGTGTACGAGCTCCTCGTGCGCTTGACGCCCCGTGACCTCGAGATAATGGGCGTCTCCGGCGGCGTGGACAGCCTCGCAGGCATGATGTTCAAGAGCCTGCCCGTGCTCCCGGCGCCCATGCGCAACACCGGCGTGCGCGACGGGCGCCCTCTCTTCCACGCGTGGTCGTACAACTACAACAAGGTGGCGCACGCCGTGGCACGCATCGAGTCCTCGGATCCAGATACCCATTCGAAGCACGTATCGAGCGCGCAGGACGCCGTCAACGTCATGATCGACCCGAAGGTCCTGGGCAAGAAGAAGCCCACCAAGGCGACGACGCACCACGACAGCATGAAGGAGAGCGTCGAACACAAGGCGGGGGACGTGCCGCCCCCCACAGCCCCCCTGCTCCATCAGCTGGTTACTCATACCGCACAACCCTGTGCGAATCCCATCTGCACCATTTGTCGTATTATCGCACATCATAGAACCTTGAATCAGCAGGGGGGTTGAGGGGGGCGGCACGCCCCCCGCAGAAAGGATTGATTCGCAACAACATCCTGGGGAAGCGCGGCCACGAGAACGCGCGGTCGACGATAACGCCGGACCCGCACCTGAAGCACGGGCAGGTCGGGGTGCCTTACGATATATGCGCGCGCCTCTGCGTGCCCGAGCCCGTGAATCCGTGGAGCCGCGCGAACGGGGCGCTGATGGCGGGCAAGTGGCCGCTGCGCATGCTGAACGAGAAGCACTTTGTGATGCTCGTCAAGAACAAGGACGAGGTGGCGGACGACTCGACCATCATGTCCCCCCTCGGCGCCGGCAACTACGTGCTCTTCGGACGGCAGCCCACGCTCAGCAACAAGAGCATGTGGGGCATGGAGGTGGTGCCCATGCCGGGCAAGACCATTCGCTTCCACCCGGACATGTGCCCGCCCCTCAACGCCGACTTTGACGGCGACGAGATGAACATCAACGTCCCCGGCAGTGTCGAGTCCGACGCGGAGGTCCGCATGCTCGCCAGCGTGTCCAAGGGCCTCCTGGCCGAGGCCTACTCGTCGCCGGCCTTCGGCGCCCATCAGGCGGGGGGCGTGCCGCCCCCCACACCCCCCCTGCATGACGATCGTAAGTATCTATAGATGAGTTGCATATGCGCCTGCACAGGACTCGCTGTTTGGCATCATGCTGCTGACGACGCCGGGAGTGTCGCTGACGAGGGCAGAGGCGCGGCGGCTGGCGGGGGCGGCGCGCTGGCCCGCTGGGGCCGAGTGGCGCACGGGGTCGGAGGCGCTGCAGGCTGCACTGATTCCGCTCGGGCCTCACTTTGCCTGGAGCGGCAGCGGCGTCGAGGTGCTGATAAACAGTATCTTTAGTATCTTTTGTATCTTATCTTTTGTATCTTTAGTGTCTTTCAGTCTCAGCGAATTGACGAATTCCTTTACTGCAGGTGCGCGGCGGGCGGATGATAGGTGGGCCTCTGACAAAGCACCACGTCGGGAGAGGCGCGGGGACGCTGGTGCACTGCATCGCGCACCTGCACGAGGACAAGGTGGTGGCCTTCATGCACACCATCAGCCTGCTCGCGAACGAATTCCTCAGCATGCGACCGCCGGGCGTCACCGGTGCCGCGCTATCGCTTTCTGGCGCCGCTCCCCCGTCGCCGCTCGTGATTGATAAGCTGACTGAGGCCTCCATTTCGGCTGCGATGACCACTCGGTACAAGGAACGCGTCACCGATCCCATCAGTCAGGGCGCGTCCAATGTCTTCACGTTCATGGCGCTCAAGGACATCAAGGGTAGCAAGATGAACATCAACCAGTTCTACGGCGGCCTGGGTCACCAGACCATCGATGGCAAGCCGCTGCGATGCGTCGCTGTCGGGCGGCCGCTTCCCAGGTGGGAAGCGTACCACCCCTGCACGATGCAGCCCTGATTGGTAAACTATGACAAAGCTTATATCTTTTGCAGGATACGACCGTATGACGAGTCTGCGCTCGCCAAGGGTGTGGCGGCAAGCAGCCTCGTGGACGGCATCACCGCGACGGAGAACGTCTTCAACGCCATTTCGGCGCGCGTCGGTCTCATCATTGGTCGCCTCGAGGTGGGCAGCAGCGGCTACAAGCAGCGCCAGATTGGCCACCGTATGAAGAACTGCATCGTGCATGCGGACCGCTCGGTGCGGTGCGGCTCGAAGGTCGTCCAGTTTGCGTACGGCGGCGACGGCTGCGACCCCAGGTTCGACGTCAAGCTGAACCTGAAGGACCTCGACGCCGCAGAGGCGGAGGGCGTCGACCCATACGCGATACAGGTGCTACGCCGCGCGGGGCGAGAGGCGAGCTCCGTGGTTCCTATCGACTGGCTGGTCGCAGGCGCCACCAGGGCTGGATCTTCTGTAGTTCCTCCGAGCTCGTTCGTCGCCGCCGAAGACGCCGCCGTGGTCAAGGCGGCGCTGGAGCTCGGCCCGTGGGAGCCGAGCACCGTGACGCGGGCGGCGCTGCTCGTCAGGCTGCGCGCTTCAGAGCGGGCGCGGCTGGGCATCCACGGGGCAGGGCTCCGGGACCTGCTGAAGGCCATGGTGGAGGCCTGGGACAGGAACCGGGCGCCCGAGGGCTTCGCCGCCGGCATCTTCGTCGGAACGTCCGTCGGCCCGCCCGCGACGCAGGGGGCGCTGAACGCTTTTAACACCGCGGGCATGCACGGAGGGGGCGCCGAGAGCGCGGACGAGGCTGCGCAGGCGTGTTTCGTGAATCGACCACGCGTCTTCTCTCTTGCCACCCAACTGATTGCACGAATTGGCAGGCGCTGAACAACCTGCTGAACGCGGCGGACCCGACCGAGAAGCGCACACTTGGCATGTTCCTGTTCCCCACCAACGCCACCCGGGAGGGGGCGCTCGAGCTCGCAGCCAGAGTCATCGCCGTGAAGCTCAGCAGCGTTGCGGATTCGGTGGAGGCGATGGCGGCGACAAGCCTCGATACGAGGCCAGCTTCGCTGCTTAAGGTACTTTGGCTTTACTACCCACAACAGATACCGCCCATCATCTAAAACCAACCACTCCGCAGGTGTACAAAATCCTGCACCAAGGCAATGTGCCCGAGGTTGTCCTCATCAGGCTCTCCAGGGATTCTCTTGTGCGGTTTCGGATGACGCACGAATGCGTCGCCAAGTCCATCACGGACGCCTTCAGCTGCAGCGTCGTTGTGTGGCCCTTCATGTCGGCGCCCTTCATAGTGGTTATCCCGCACGCTGGGGTGAAGCCCGCGAGGCTCGCCTCGATGCTGCAGTCGCACACGGTCCGCGGCATGCCGGCGGTGTCCAAGGCATGGGTTCCAGGTACATCTGATACCAACTTACTTGCATATTTGAATAATCAGAAAGTCAGAGACCAAAAGACACCTACCCCAACACAGGCCGGGCGGATGGCGCGCACGTGGTGCAGACTCTGGGGAGCAACCTGCGCTCTGCGCTGGGGCTCGAGGGCGTGGACAGCACCCGCAGCTACAGCACCAGCGTCGTGGACACTTTCCGCGCGCTCGGATGCGAGGCGGCCGTGTGTGCAGCCGAGCGCGAGGTGCGCCCTGCTGGTATGAGAATGAAGATGATACGATGTATTTTACTGACACAGACGATGTATTTTTACTAATCACATATTTTACTGATTAGGTGCGCCGCATCATCGGATCGAGCAACGTGAATCGCCGCCACATGTCGCTCTTCGCGGACTTCATGCTACGCACGGGCTATCCGCTGCCCTTTACGCGGCACGGCATGAAGAACGCGGGCGACGGGCCTCTGGCCAGGGCGCTCTACGAGACGGCCGTCGCCACGCTCGCGGACGCGGCGCTCGCGGGGGACACGGACGACATGTCGTCACTCCTGACTCAGATATTCAGCGGATCGCTGCTGCGGGTTGGGACGGGATGCGCGGACGTCCTGTTTGATACACAGGCCGGATATAGAGAAAGGCAGTGATGCTATAATCGAACGTTACGTATGTTTTTTCACTACACGCACTGTCAGCATTTGCAATGAGGGAACCCAAGGCGAGGACTTGTTTTTACCCTATACACAAGCCTCACAGGACCGCAAAGAAGATGGGAAACAAAACAGTGCACGGTGGCCAGACTCTTGTGCAGCGCAACACTTACTAAAAACGAAAGAGAAAACATAGAGTAGGTGGCAAACAAAAACGATGCAGTTGCTTCAACGTAAACGTGTTTCGAATCTTCTCTCGTCTGCGCTAGTCCCTATGCATTCTCTACGAAGCTGCGCGCGGCTGGAGTTCCCGAGCAGCTGGCACAGAAGCGCGCGGACCCTACGCCGGCCATGTGCGCGTTGGACGGGATCTCGGTGTAGAGGTCCCACTCGACCCCGCCCTTGCAGACACACGCCCACGTGGTCTTTTACGACGGCCCGCATCATGGCAGTGCGGCCGTTCTCATCTTTTGTGTCGGGGTCCACGCCTTCGTTCAGCATGCGCCGGACGCAGACAGTGTCACCAGCCTCGGCTGCCAGCATAAGGTCGTCGACCTTCTCCGCTCGGTTCGTTTCCTGAGGAGAGATCATCTGCGGAAAATAAGTGGATGTGTCAGACAAATAAATTAAAATAAATAAATAAATAAAGCAGCACCTTATGCGGTGAGACAGACCACTATATAATTTGGCAGCTCGGCGGCTTTTGTGGCAGTCTCCGCAAAGGCGCAGTTCGTATATGTAAAAGTATCTATTTTATGCTTCTGCTTAAAACATCAGCGGCTCGTGTCTCAATGCATCAACGACATACCGTAGCTCAGCTGGTTAGAGCGCGAGTCTTATGTACTCGAGGTCGTGGGTTCGATATTATACGAATACCCCACCGGGAGAATATAAGTCCATCCCTTTTGGTCAGGGTGGTATTTATGCAAACGTGATACAGTTTCGAATGACTAAAAAAACGACTCCCCCGTGGGATAAGCCCGATCCGAACAAGAAGCCTCACCACCTGACGGCCATTGAAAAGGGCCGAGCGCAGCGGTGGGCCACCAATCACCACGTTCAGTATCCAAGCCTAGTTGCAAATTTCCATGCGCATAAAAAGAAAAAATAATGCGATCGTCATTTCAAATCTCCCGACACATGTTGCGCGCGTGATCACCGCCGCGAGCGCGCAGGGAGCTTCGCGCTGCCTGTATGGATCCGAAGCACTGGGAGCAGATCTATGCATCTGACCTGCGCGCCTGGTGGCTTGCGTGCCATGCGTGCCATGGGAATCCGTAAAAACCGTTCGTGTGCCGCCGCCGAGAGACGGCGAGCTCCCGGAAGCTGCCGCACAGCTGGTCCGGAAGACACCAAGGGTTCTATTCGTCTTCGAGGGACACAATGACGAATTTTGCGGCACCTTCGACGACGGACGATCTTCTTTTGAAAGCCTCGAGGTCGAGGTGGCTCACCTATCCTCAAAGATTGACTGGCCAAAACTATCCGCTGCGTGTGGCGATGTAACCCTGACGACGTACGCAGACTCTGCCGAAGTTGATTACGACGCGCGTGGGCTGATTGGTCACAATCAATAGTAGAAGAGACCCCAACTCTACGACAGCTTTCAGTGCGCGTGTGCGTGGAGTTTTTCGACTGGGTCGAATGGAAGGTTCAACGAGCCTTGAACGGTGCATAGCAATATATTTATGTTTTTAGATGCCATATATTGGAATTCACTTGCCTTTAGAGATATACCATTTGTTTTGTTTGTCAAATGCGCGTAAATTCAGACCAGCGTGTTTCCACTGGTGAATGGACCACGGGAATACTCTCGAGCTCGTTTTGGCGCGTCTTCCGGACCTTAGGTCAAAAATAGCATGCAGCTGCGTCTCAAAGGCGTGGCAGTCGGAGATTTACAGGTCTCTCAGAAAGCGAATCGTCTTCTCGGGCAGCAATGTTCCGCTCTCGGCGCTGTGCCTTCTCTGCAGCAGGCTTCGGGAGGCGCGAGTGACGGTGGCATCGCGCGATGTCGTGTGCTGTGATCGCCGACTCGTAGACATTGTAATATCTGGAATACGCACGAACGATCTGGACTTTACGGACTTCAAAGTGTCGTGGAAGCAAATATCACAAATACACGACATGCTGAAGGTCATTGGCGGCATTTTGGTGGACAGGGGTTCGCTGGAGGCGCTCACGTGGGCCAGCGGCGCGCATCGCGTGCGGGTCCGGGGTGCCCATCTCATGAGCTTCATGCAGCACATACCCGCCGGCGCCGACGAGCTCGTCGTGCGCAACTGCCGGGTGGCGGGCACGCCGAAGGACCTCTTTCGGCGCTGGGTGCGAGGCTTCCGCGGACATTCGTTATCGTTCGAGTACTCACGCATGGGCGACGCATACGCCATGGATGCTATCAGAGAGCTGCACGCGGGCGTCGACACGTTCAGGATGGAGAGAGTAGGCTGCGGCATACTTACGGCGCGCTTGCTGTCGCGCTGCCTCGATGGCATGCGCGACGTCGACATCTCCCAGAACTACATCAGAGACAACGGGGCCATGATGCTCGTCCGGGGCGCCGCCAAACTCAGGCACCTCGACATTTCTGGGTGCTCTGTTTCAGAGGAAGGGGGAGCCCGCATAGTCGCCGCCGTGGCAAAGAGGCCGAATCTCATAAGCGTGTGGGTGGGGGACAACAAGGGGGCAGCGCTCATGCTCGCGAGCGGGGACGACCGATTCATGAGCGAGTCTCACGAATAATAGCATGACAAAATTATATACACGTACATCGTATGAACGATATGGACGCAGTTCTGTTATCAGGACCGAACGATTTCGGCCAGGTTTTCAAGGCGGAGACGTTCATGTTCCACGCGCTGAGAAGATGTGTGGCACTACAGAGAGGGTATGTCATCCCAGAAGCTGGCAGGGTTGTTGATTTATTCATCCCATCCTGCAGCATCTTCATAGAGATTGACGGCGCTCACCACTTTGGGGGACGAATGGACGTTGTCGAAAGCGACACGCTGAAGATGCACGCGGCGTTCCGAACGTGCCCAGGTAAGAAACTACATGCGTGCGTCTTGGCTCGGCCCCAACTGACATGGCTCTGCAAAAGCAGGGTCTGTGTTCGTGCGCATAAAGGACTCGGACGTGCTGGGGCCGCTCGCCGACTCGACCAGCCCGCATCTGGATGTGCAGCGCCCGTTTCCGGTTGACTGGGTGACGATAATAATGACGCTGTGCTTCAAGACGCCGCGGACCAACACGTGCATATTCATAGAAGCGCACGACGACTCATCGTACGACGCGCACAAGGAGCACTGCGGCGCCCTCTGGCAGTCGATCAGCGACACGCGAGTTCTGGGGGCACCGCCATGTATCGAAGAACTCACAAGAGGGTGGAGAGATGACATCTTTTCCAAGAAGGTTTTTTAATACAATCGTAGATGCATTGTCACACACATGACAGACGGAAACGATGGCAAGCCTCAACTGCGTTTCATGGTACGGGCCGACGGTGAGTTCGGAGCTTTGCATCGAACATCGGATGTCGATGGAATCGCATTCTGATACGGGTTGATAGATCGACATAGATATAGACAAATGACGTTTGTGAATTCACTGTAAATTATGTCTTCACATTTTCTGGAGGATCAATTGTTCACTGCAGCGGCCAGGCCGCAGTCATCAGGCTGCTGGGGTAAAGATGGAGAAACCGCATTGCACGTGGCCGCGGAACACGGGCACGCAGAAAATGTGGTTGCGGGAGTAGATGTAAACATTCGGAGTGCCGACGGGCAGACTGCGATGGACCATGGACATTCTCCTGGACGCTGGTGCGTCGATCGAAGTCAAGGACAACGAAGGCAACACACCTGTCTCCTGGTGTGCCTTATACGGTCGATAAGCTTTTGTAACGTAGTGTTTATATTCCGCAGTCTGGCAGAAGAGAGTGCACCCCCGTCCGACACCTGAGGCTCGTGGTGGTGGGCGGGAGTGTCACCCACGAGCTACTGCCTCCCCGTGACACCATGGACGAGCAAGTCACCCGCGAGCCGCATGGGGTGCGCTCCAGGGCGTACGCCGTTGCGGACTGGCTGGTTGCGTATGCAGCGAGCTGTACGTTTACCGAGTCCACAGCGACTCCGCCATCGTACAGAGTCGCCACCGTGGAGGGTCCGAAGACGAGGCCGAGCGCCAGGTCGCAGGGGTACTTGGAATACGTCAGCACGTTCATCGTCGGGCACAGCACAACAATCTCGCCCGGCCCAATGATTCCGATACGACTTCCGACATCGAAGACGACGCCGTCGGAGTCGAGCGTGATGTTGGCGGTCTCCACATCCGCGTCCCCCGGATTGTACAGACCCATTCTGTATGCTCCTTTGAGCAAAATGTTCGAGAACATTATTGGCACATCTCGAATGGCGCGCGGAGGGGGCGGCGGCGGCGGCGGCGGCGGCGCGCGCGTACGTCACGACGCGCACGCCCGGCGGCGACGCGGCGGCGAGCGCGCCGTGGACCAGCCCCCAGTAGGCGACCGTCTCGCCCGCCTCGGCGGCGAGCAGCACCACCGTGGGCGCGTCGGCCGCGCCGCTCGACGCCCAGCGCAGCGCGCCGC
>Ga0136642_1000492_pt1 | contig 20706 bp, 36 predicted proteins | sample LowCatLa1302831Y_FD_115313 | JGI IMG/M metagenome (GOLD analysis project Ga0136642, IMG submission 115313) | Freshwater microbial communities from Lower Cathedral Lake, Yosemite National Park, California, USA - 13028-31Y | ecosystem: Environmental > Aquatic > Freshwater > Lake ... | reverse complement strand
TTGAAAACTGCGGCTGTTATTGCGGCCTATGTTGATCAGGCTATTTCTGTGAATACTTTTTATAACCCCGCACACTTTGCTGATAGGAAAGTTCCCACAACATTGATTGCCAAGAACTTGATGCAATCTCACTATTATGGTTTAAAAACTTTTTACTACTCACTTATCAATAAAGCAGGTAGTAAGATGAAAGCAGAGGAAGCACCCACTATATTGGAAGCTATTGATTTTGATAACGAAGAATCATGTGAATCCTGCAAGCTCTAGGAACTATTATGTTAGAAACCATATGTGAAGTATTGGAAGACGCTTACAAGCGCAATTGGATTACCAGTAGAGACGGTAACGTGAGTATCAGGCACCATGATCGTGACCACTTTTATATCACACCCAGCGGTGTGCGTAAGCAAACTCTACAACCTGATCAGTTTAAGAAAATCAGTATTGATAGAACTATCAACAGCGGACACCGCACTGATATCTTTAATTACTCGTGGAGAGATCTGCCCTACACTGACATCAGCAAGAACCTCACGCCCAGCGGAGAGATTCCTTTACACTTTGGCTTACAAAAGGAAATGGGTCAGCATAGCGGTGAAGTGCGTGTAGTAGTACATGTACACCCTACTTACTGTATTGCGGCTATGCATGCTGGCATTGACCTCAGCACTGTTAGTGACGCATTTCCAGAATTGAATCGCTATACTCGAGTAGCGCCTAATGTGGGAGATGTGGCTCCAATTAGTCAAGAGCTTGCTGACCGTTGCCACGAGAATCTTGAATTAGATAAAGCAGGTAATGTTGCCTACGACATTGTGGGCATCAAAGGACACGGGGTAGTTGCCATTGACACCAGCCCGTGGCGTGCTTATGAACACATCGAACGATGTGAACATATTGCTAAGATCATTTTAACCAGCGGAAGATATTAATTTTACATTTATGCTCCAAAGGATAAATACTTTATCCTAATAGGAGCATGATATGAGAAATAGAGAATATATAAAAATATATAAACAGCATCACGGAGAGATACCCAGGGACTCGCAAGGCAGATCATACGATATACATCACATTGACGGAGATTACACCAACAATGCGATATCTAATTTGGTAGCATTGAGTATAGAAGAACATTATAATCTACACAAAAAACAAGAAGACTGGGGAGCAGCTTGGTCAGTCTCAAAGAGATTAAATATCAGTCAGGAAGAAAAAAGTCAAACAACTAGAAATATGAATTTGGCTCGGGCACGAGCCGGAACTCACTGGAGTCAGATATCTAGCAAGAATGGAACACATCATTTTAACAATTTGGAATGGCAAAGAAAGATGATGGACAAACAATTATCTAACGGAACACACTCTGCTCATCAGTCTTGGACGTGTGAAAAATGCGGTAAGACTGGCAAGCACATGGTAAACTACAGTAGATATCACGGTGACAACTGTGGAGCGGCTAGTGTATCACAGGGTAGAGTCTGGGTGAATAACGGATCTGTTAGTAAGATGATCAATAAAGATCAGCTGGAACAGTCAAAGACAGAAGGATGGATTCCGGGCCGTGGATCAGCAGAACTGACTCCTAGGCGTACCAACGCTCAAGGAGCCACAGGTCGGGCTGAACCTTATGCTAGAAAAACAACTAGACCTTATAACAAAAAGAACAGCAATGAAGTATGCGAGCCCTAGCCAAGATCGATTGGGCTTTTGGACAAAAGATCATTGACATGATACTGAGAGATGCTATATAATTAACTATTTAATATCTAGATAGGACTTTTATGTTTAGCATACTCAAATTTCTCTGGGTGATCAGTCGTTCCTCGTGGAACATCATGAACCCTAACATCAATCCTCTGCGGCATGCACCTGCCCACATCAAATACTTTGCCTCAATCCTCCTGGGTTGTTTTTGGAGCCTGGCATTTGGACTATATGTGGGCGAACTTCTCACAATTGGTTACAACATGATTGGACACATTGCCATCATCAGCATGGCGTTTGCCACTTGGGCTGTATTTCGTACCACTGAAAATGTGTATGCACCACGAAAGGGTGTACAGTGGTTGCGAGCGCCAGATCACTCTAGTCGTTGTGATGAACTCACTGAAGACCAGCGACTGGCCGCTATTACCCGTGCTGATCAAATGCTCAAGGAAACTGTATGAACGAACGAATTAGAGGATTTGAGAAACAATGCTGGAGACATCAAGCCAATTGTTTAGATGCGGAAAAGTTCGCCGAGTTGATTGTTAGAGAATGTGCTGAAGTGGCCGACAATGCAGACGCAACCAGTGAAAAATGGCAAAGTATTGGAAAATCGATAAGAGAACATTTCGGAGTTGAACAATGACACAAATTAATCATTGGATGGTGGCATATTGTTATCGAGATGGAATTAAGCTGCCATTTAAAAAATATATGATATATGGAACCGATCCCATAATGGTTAGTACGGATGATGGTAAAACATTCGGTATGCTGAAAAATGATTATAAATCTAGAAACATTAAACAATATTTTGGAATAGGAGTTGAAGAATGAAAGCAATATTGAAAAACTATTGGCAACAATTGCCAGACTTTGCACTTCGTGGCAACTGGGCAGTGCGTGTTCAGAAACAAGGTCAGATATGATACGAAAACTTAGAGTGTGTTGCCTTTGTGATATATAACAGGTGTAATAGAGGATAACAATGACAGACTACAACAAATTTCCAGTATATTTAGACTACAGTTCAACTACCCCAATGGATCCACTGGTAGTTGATGCTATGATTCCCTACATGCGTGAGCAGTTTGGAAATCCCGCATCGCGTAGTCACGCATACGGGTGGAGCGCAGAAGCTGCGGTAGAACAGGCACGACTGCATGTGGCTGACTTGGTGGGTGCTGATCCCAGAGAAATTATCTGGACGTCGGGGGCCACTGAAAGCAATAACCTGGCTATTAAGGGCGCTGCCCATTTCTACAAAGATAAAGGCAAACACGTAGTTACTGTAAAAACTGAACACAAGGCGGTGCTGGATGCTTGCCGAGAACTGGAACGCGAAGGATTTGAAGTAACTTATCTAGATGTTTTACCGAATGGCTTGATTGATTTTGAAGTGTTTGCAACAGCCGTACGCCCAGATACTATTCTGGTTTCAGTGATGTTTGTAAACAACGAGATTGGTGTTGTCCAAGACATTGCTTGCATTGGTGAGTTCTGCCGTGCAAAAGGTATCGTGTTTCATGTGGATGCTGCGCAGGCCACAGGAAAAGTAGCGATTGATCTACAGACACTCAAAGTGGATCTGATGAGCTTCTGTGCCCACAAAACCTACGGTCCCAAAGGTATTGGCGCTTTGTATGTACGCCGCAAACCCCGGATTCGTATTGAGTCTCAGATTCATGGAGGTGGCCATGAGCGCGGAATGCGTAGTGGTACATTGGCGACACATCAAATTGTTGGCATGGGCGAATCATTTAGGCTGGCTAAGACGCACATGTCAACAGAAAACACACGTATAGGCGTATTGCGTGACAGATTGCTTCAAGGTTTACAAGAGATTGAGCAGGTGTACATCAATGGTGATATGACCCAACGTGTACCGCATAACCTCAATATCAGCTTTAACTATGTGGAAGGCGAAAGCATGATAATGGCCTTGAAACAACTGGCGGTGAGTTCAGGATCTGCCTGCACATCAGCCAGCCTTGAACCCAGTTATGTACTGCGGGCCCTGGGTCGCAATGACGAACTGGCGCACAGCAGTATAAGATTCACACTAGGCAGATACACCACTGAACAAGAAATAGACTTTGCTATTGAATTAATTCAACGTAAGATTGCAGGTCTGAGAGAACTTAGTCCACTTTGGGAAATGTATCAAGACGGAATTGACCTAGACACTATACAGTGGGCAAGTCATTGATAATGGATAAGTCGTAATGAGTAATTGTACTTGCGGTAGGACAACTAGAGCACCATATCGTTATGGAACAACGATTATTTGCATGGTGGCCAGTAAAAGTCACAAGCAAAAAACGAATTTGGCTTAAATACTACTTCCGTCACAGAGATGCGTATGATCGAAGTACAGGAAGACCCCCGTTGTCAGAAAGATACTTTGAATGGACCGAAACTGCGCAAGAAAGAACATGGCGATTACTTAAAGAAAGTACGTTATATGATAGAAATGTGTAGAACGATTCACAATTAATTAAAGAAGATAAGATATGATATACATTAGAGACGAAGGCGGTGTTATCCGCACAGGATTTAACTTCTATCCACTAACAAGCAATCAATTTGGTTTTGTTTTTAAGCTAGGAAGTTTTGTCCTCTTCGTAAAATACAATAAACAATTAGGAAAAATTAAATGTCACAAAGCCAATATAATTTAAAAACTAAAACAGACTACCTCAAACGAAAAATGTTTCTGGATCCAGCAGGACCTGTCACCATACAGAGATTTGAAGAGGTTCGATACCCAAAGATTGCAGATTTTGATTCCACAGCTCGCGGATTTTTTTGGCAGCCCGAGGAAGTTAGTCTTACCAAAGACTCAAACGACTTCAAGGAAGCAAGCGATGCAGTCAAACATATTTTTACTAGCAATCTGTTGCGTCAAACGGCGTTGGATAGTTTACAAGGCCGTGGCCCCACACAGGTATTTACTCCAGTATGCAGCTTGCCTGAAGTGGAAGCACTGATGTACAACTGGGGATTCTTTGAAACCAATATCCACAGCAAATCATACAGTCATATCATACGTAATATTTACAATGTGCCCAAGGATGTGTTCAACACTATTCATGACACTGAAGAAATCATTGGCATGGCATCAAGTGTGGGTAACTATTATGATGCGCTACATCAAATCAATTGTCGCAAAGAACTAGGGCAACCTGTTACAGAAAAAGAACACATTCGAGCAATCTGGATGGCCCTGCATGCCAGCTATGCGTTGGAAGCATTTCGATTCATGGTGTCATTTGCCACTAGCCTGGCCATGGTGGAAAACAAGATCTTTATTGGCAATGGCAATATCATCAGTTTGATTCTACAAGATGAGTTATTGCACAAAGGCTGGACTGCGTATATGATTAATCAGGTAATCAAAGAAGATCCACGATTTGTTGAAGCCAAGGCAGAGTGTGAAGCTGAGGTGTATGCCTTGTACATGGACGTGATACGTGAAGAAAAAGATTGGGCTACTTACTTGTTCAAGATGGGGCCAGTGATTGGACTCAACGCAAACATTCTGCGTGACTTTGTAGACTACACCGCAGTCGGCGCACTTAAAGATATTGGAATCAAATATCAAGCAACTGCACCAAAGAGCACACCAATCCCTTGGTTCAACAAACACGTTGATACCAGCAAAAAACAAACTGCATTACAAGAGTCGGAGAGTACGAACTATGTGCTGGGTGTAATGAGTGAAACATTAGAGTACGATGAGTTACCTGCGCTATAATATACAAAGGAAAGAAGTATGTCAAAAGCAATAGTATGGAGCAAAAATCAATGCCCATTTTGTGTACAGGCCAAAGCCTTACTAGAAATAAAAGGCATTGAATACGAAGAACGTAACGTAAGTAAAGATTGGACCAAAGAACAACTGTTGGAAGCTGTGCCCACAGCCAGAACTTTGCCGCAGATATTTTTAGACGATAATTATATAGGCGGGTTCACAGAACTCAAAAGACATTTTGAAAAGGTATAACAATGTTGATCAATAAAGGTATCACAGCAGGCGAAGTAATCACAATCAAAACCACAGCAGGTGAAGAGATTGTGGCCAAACTGATAGAAGATGGACCGTTGGGTGTCAAAGTTAGCAAGCCATTGTGTTTGACAGCGACCAAGGATGGTATTGGACTAGTGCCATTTTTGTTTACCACTGACCCAGAAACTGAAATAACCATAAACAGAAATACCATTATGGTTTTGGCAGCCACTATCAAAGATGCAGCTGACACCTATATTCAGCAAACCACAGGAATCAAATTGGTATAATGGGAGCTATATCTGTTGGCGGCGATACAAATGTGCATGGTGGTGCACCGTTTGATACTGGGCTGTCTTCCACCGTTAAAATAAACGGCAAGGGTGTGGCATTGGCAGGTCAAACTGGCAGCACTCAAAATGACACACTTTACAATCAAAATCGTCGCAGCCATCCACAAGGTGTGGCCAGCAATCAAACAGCAGTGGGCGGCAGCAGCACAGTGTTTATCGAAGGCAAACCTGTGCATCGGGTGGGAGATTCACGCATCGACGGATCGACAGCTGGCCCAGGTTCCGGCAATGCCAATTGCGGTTGACATTTGCATTGTCAGGCCGTACACTACACAAGTACTACACAAGTACGCAATAAGGAGAAATAAATGTCAACAAAATATCAAGAATTTACCGCACTGGTAGAAACAATGCAAGCAGATTTTGAAAAGTTCTACGACAAAGAAGTCAGCGCCGCAGGCACTAGAGTTCGCAAGCACTTGCAAGAATTGGCCAAACTGTGCAAAGAGACTCGCAACGATGTCACAGCAGTTAAAAACACTAGAAAAGAAACCAAATAATACGATAAATACTAGCCTAGAGCGTTATAAATAACGTTGGGAGAATGACATGAAAAAATTCATTTCTATAATTTTGCTATTATCAGGGCTAGTAATTTGGGCGGAACCGGCAGTGGCCCAGCATTACGGGCACCACGGGTATCGCGGCTATCATAACAACTATTACAGAGGCGGTAATAGTTGGGGATGGATAGCACCGGCAATTATCGGAGGTGCTGTTGTTTACGGAATGACTCGTCCATCTGTAGTTCAACCGCCGCCAGTGTTAATTCAGCAACCTAATCAAATGGTTGTACCTTATGCATCTCCTCAAGGATTCCATTGGGAACAAATTCTAGATTATAACTGCAATTGCTATAGAACTGTATTGGTACCTAATTAATGAACCGTTGATCATGCAGCTATTTTACAAAAAGCATTGAACGGAGTACAGCAGTTAGGAGACGATATGTGGTTCTTACTTGTACTGAAATTTTTTTCGATGGCATGTGTAACATCAAGTGTAGTTATAGTAGTTCTCAATTCTCGATCTTGTGTAGACAGATATTTGACATCCTGGGTGATTGTATTGCTGGTGTTGTTCATAATGATTCTACTCACTTTGCTAGTTGCAGTAGACATGTTCCTGCTAGGAGGAATAATCAATATGTTACAACTTTTTGGGCCCACGGGCTCACGCTATCTACCCGCTTAATAACTAACCACAAATTAAATGATTATCGTAACAGACACAGCAAGTAAACGTATCAAACACAGTTTGGACAAGCGCGGTAAGGGCGTTGGCATCCGACTGGGTGTAAAAACCACAGGTTGCAGTGGGTTGGCATACACACTGGAATATGTGGATGAATACATCGCAGAAACCGGCGTGACAAATTTTGCACAAAAAGACTTTGTAATATTGGTAGATGCCAAGAGTCTAGCCTATTTGAATGGCTTAACTATGGATTGGGTCCGCAATGGGCTCAATGAAGGATTTGATTTTATCAATCCCAATGAACGTGACCGCTGTGGATGCGGCCAAAGTTTTCGAATATAATCTCAGTTGACATAGTCCAAAAGATACAGTATAATAATTACTGTTACAAACTTTTGGAGATTGCGTTGACACCGGAACAGCAACACTTTTGGAATCAATTAAAATTTGATGCACACTACTTTGCTCATATTTGCGGCAACGAAATGCAAGGTAAATCAATCAAAACAGTAAATGAATTGTGTAGTAATTATCTTAATTTGGCTATGAATCATTTATCTACAGAAGATTTAGGTAGTGTGGTTAAGACTTGGCTTAACTATTATCACTTACCATTAGATCCTACTAAGTTGGGTGAAGTGTTTGACAAATTTCATAATAAGTATGGAAATTGGATTGTCAAAAATGCTAAGAATATTACGATGATTGGATATCACTAATGAGTATGCATTTAGAAGGTCCGTGGCTTAGTACTACTGGCAAGAAGAAAGGCAAGAAGAAATTTGCTTCAGCAGAACATGCTAGAAAGTCTAGAGATTTGGACGAGTCGTGGCGAGAGCTACAAAAAAAATGGGGCATTGAAGCTGAGGTCAAGAAACGTGCACGCGGGTTGACTGCACCCAGTTTGAGCAAATTCTACAGTTTGGCTATTCCTGCAGGTCGAAACACAACCGCACATATCAAGAGTGTAGATACAGGGTTGGGTAATGCCACTCTCAAACCGGCTAAACAATACACAGGCAACAAAGTCAAAGGTATTGCAACCATGCACAAGAGTAATGCAGTTCCCGTTTTCAGTGACGAACAAGCAGTTGACATTTCAAGAATGCGGCGTTAAACTGTGTTCGTATATAAACATAGTTATTTTCCTCTAGCAATAGAGGATAACTATATATTGTGCCCAAAGGATTTTGGGGCAAACAGCAGTAAGGCTAACTTTAATAGGAGATATACACAGCCCATTTTTAATGACGGTACTAGCGATACCTCATCCAGCGTAAAGGAGAAAAACATGATACGCATTATCAAAATAGCAGTAAATTGCTGGGTCATCTTGGCAATCATAGGTGTAGTACAAATCACAGTTGCTCGCAAATTTGAACATTTGGAACAATCCCAAGCAACAGCAAGTCCGGTTACCGCACAAGTAAGACAAGCGCAGTTGGATTGTCTAGCTCGCAACATATATCACGAAGCAGGATCCGAGCCATTCGAAGGCAAGGTAGCTGTGGCGCAAGTCACAATCAATCGCTCAGAAAGCGGACAATTCCCCAGTGATATCTGCCAAGTGGTGTATCAAAAGAACATAGTGTATGAAAAGGTACTGTGCCAGTTCAGTTGGTACTGCACAATTCCGGGCGCAAGTTTAAAACCCCTGCACGGCCCAGTATACACAGAAAGTATGGAAGTGGCCAAGAAAGTACTGCTGGAAGGATTTAGACTTCCCAACTTAAAAAGTGCCCTGTACTTTCATGGTGATTATGTACAACCTGTCTGGAATAAAAAACCAGTGGCAAAAATTGGCCGTCACGTATTTTACAACTAAGGACCACAATGAACTCAATCGTTGAAAAAATTAAAACAGGAATTCACAATTTGTTTGATTTGGATTTGTGGATCAGCAACCTCAAAGAGCATGGACCCCGTGCCAGTGCAGAAACTATGGAATGGGTGGCAGTTGTGCTGTTGCATCTGGCCACAATTCCCACGCTGTTGGCGGTGTTGACAGGGTTGACCGAAAAGATGCCCCCTGTGGATCTTGTGCTGTTTGGCTGGGCTGGGCTGTTTTGTTTCTTCTTGAAAGCCGCTATTCAAAAGGACTTTTTGAACATTGTGACCATTGGGTTTGGATTTTTCTGTCAGGCTGCCCTGCTGGCTTTGATCATATTCAAGTGATAGCTCGCATAAATACACTATAATAAGGAGCAGGTATAATGGCCTCAGGATTCAATATTTCACCAGAACAAATCACCCCAAGTTACTACAACGTAACTTTGACTATGAACACCACAAACTATCCAGTTTACAGCGGAAGTGGTACCCCCACAGCCGCACAAGGTGGAGTAAATCCATACGATTGGAATGCAAACACAGTTTACACAGGCGGAGTGCCCAGCAATGCTGGATATGCAACTGCGTTGGCTCAAGGAAACGTTCGTTTTGAGCGTATTATGCAGTTGATTACCAGTTATGCAGATTGTAGATGTATAGATCCTTTGGTTACTGTGGCTGGCACAAGTGCCAACTTTCAACCAACTGCATTGAGTTTCACCCTGGTATTTGATCGTGATGAATTTATTCTGCCTGAGTACTCAAAAGTTCAAGCAGCAGCTGGCGCAGCATCCAGTGGAACTTACAGTCCATCTTATCAAACACAATCATATGGTGTGGCACTTACATCATATCTTGGACAAGATGGATCAACAATAATTAATACCACTGCACGAGCATTACAGGATATTGTCACCACCGCAATCTGCTCAGGCAGCACGAGTGGTTGGTCTAAATCTTATCGTGTGTACAGTGCTAGCCAAAACGGTGACGGCCAAGCAACTATCAGCATCCAACAGCCCGCGACACCAGCCACTGTGTTTGGAACAGTTTCAGTATCTCCAGTGGGCACAACTGGTATCAACTTCTAATGACAGAATAACCATGATACTTGCATATCTGCTACTACTTACTGGCTTGACAATATCTGCGGTTGCGATCTATTACAGCGTGATAGGTCTTACTGCAATATTTTCAGCGGCTATGATGCCTATTATCATTATGGGTTCAGCTTTGGAAGTTGGTAAACTTGTGTGCGCTTCATGGTTAAAAGCCAATTGGGAGCGTGCTCCGGCCCTGATGAAAGTGTACATGACCACAGCAGTGATTGTGTTAATGTTGATTACCAGCATGGGTATTTTTGGTTTCTTGAGCAAAGCACACAGTGATCAAACACTGGTGAGTGGCAATGTTACCAGTAAGATTGCTATCTATGACGAAAAGATAAAAACTGAACGAGAAAATATTGAAGTCAGTCGCAAAGCACTCAAGCAGATGGATGCTGCTGTTGACGAAACTATTGCTCGTAGCAAAACTGATCAAGGTGCAGCAAACGCCAATGCCATGCGTCAGCGCCAGGCCAAAGAAAGAACACAGATACAAGCTGACATTACCAAATCTCAAACGGCCATTGCTGCCTTGAATCAACAACGTGCTCCTGTTGCCGCAGAAATTCGCAAAGTGGAAGCAGAAGTGGGTCCATTAAAATACATTGCAGCCTTTATCTACGGTGAAACAAGTGAAGGCATTTTAGAGCGTGCTGTTACTTGGGTCATTATCACAATCATTGTGGTGTTTGATCCGTTGGCCATTATCATGTTGTTGGCTGCACAAATGACCTTTGGATGGAAACGAGACGAAAAGACATATACAGAAGATATTCTTTCAATGCCGTTCATGGACAAATCCACCGAGGCGATCAAAAAAGATCCCGATCCCGTAACACGCACCGAACCCATAATGGCCGTGCCGGCTGTACAGCCCGTGGTTGAACCTATGCCCGCATACAAGCCCGACGATGCGCCATTAACAGCTGATCAAGTTGTGCAGATTCAAACTGTTGCTGAACTGACAATTCCAGGTGCCACAGAATCTGAGCTGGACAAATGGAACAAGATGGTGGAAGAAGCTGAGAAAGAAGCTGACAAAATTGTTGAAGAGAAATCATTGCAAGAAAGACTAGCAACAGGTGAAAGCTATGTTGATGGAGAAGGCAAGGAAATCACTCTTGAAGCAACAGACAGTGAATCAAAAAAAAAGATATACATGACCAAGGATTCAACAGGTCAGATGCAAGTGAAAAACAGAATGTAGTTACTGAGTATATACAAAACGCTGAACAGGCCAATCCAGGCTCCTTGTGGAGCCAAATCAATAAACGTCCAGGCAAGCCCATAAATAGATTGTATGTAGAATACGGAATAAGCCAATTTGAAAATCTACATGCTAGCAATGATGCAGACCCCGCACTGTTGAATTTCGTAGAATACATTAAAAAGAATGGCCCACGCTTCAGTCACTTTACTGAAGAACAATTAGAATATTTTGAAGAGCGTTTATATGAACTTGGGAAAAATAACCCTAATAACACCACCGGACAGATTGTTTAACATGAATTTGAGTTACCTGCTGATCAAGCCCAGCAATCATGTCAAAGAACAGTTTCAAACAATTTTGAGTCAAAGCATCGATGATTTGAACGTGTTTGTTTATGACAGCGATGATACAGATATAAGCTGGTTGCTGAGTGTTGCAATTCAAGTGGACTGTGTTATTATTGATGTGGACAATTGCGACAGTGTTACACAGAAATTCGTCAGTTTTATACTGGCACAGCCCAATACACATTACATCACCAATGACGAAATAACTCCTTACAAATTGATAAGTAAAAACCGTATATACGATTTGGAATGGATTGTGGAAAAACTAAAAGCAGAATCAAACAACGGAGATGAAGAAGACAATGCAGCCGAAGAGTAAAGGCACTGGGGTAACAGTAAAAGACGGTGAAAACATTAATCAAGCACTGCGTCGTTTCAAGCGTAAGATTGACGACTCTGGATTGCTGGAGACCATTCGTTCAAAAGAGTTCTACGAAAAACCCACTACTGAGCGCAAGCGCAAAAAAGGCGAAGCCAAAAGTCGTTGGAACAGAAAGATTCGAGATCAACAACTTCCACCAAAAATGTATTAAGATTTAGGTCCTAGTCCTATTTCCCAACCTATAGTCACATAATCAGCAACTAATAACGGATCTATATATTTTCGTTCTTTAGTTGCTATGTTATGAACCCATCGTTTGCCCATATTAGCTAATTTAATCTTATTAGCTTTTTCGTCACTGCACGGTGGCCTAACATTCCAGCCAGGGGTTCCAGCTCTTGCTTTACGAGTAGCTGATAATTTAGCACGAGTTTCCGTGTTATGTGTTTTACCAAACATTGGATTCTTTTCACCTTTAATTACACCTTTTTTAGATTTAGAAATGTTTTCCTTCCATTCTGGGGTAAAGTCATCTTTAGTTCGTCCGGTTTTTTTTCCGTAATTATGATTTAGAATCCCTATTTTCTTTTCTAAAATCTTGGAATGATTCTTTCTTAGCGCTTCGTATAGATGCGATGTAATTTTATAATCTCTCATACCATTTTGATTTTTACAACACATAAGCCAAGCGGCATGAGTCATTTTAATTTTAACTTTTCCCTCTGTCATTTTTGGTAATAATAAGTGACATATAAAATGTTCTCGGGCAGTAAGTTTAATCAAATTGGCAGAAGAATTATCTCCGCCACAACTTTTTGGAATAATATGATGTTTTTCGGTATAGGTGTTTGGAGCGATTTCTCTTGACTTTGCTCTATTGATGATGTTAAAATAATACTTGGAGTATTTGTTTTGTAAATACATGGCTGATAGTTCCTTATAAACTGTTAGAGTCAGTGGATGTTGGTAGCATCGCGACTGGCACTTTTATTTATAACTTTAGAAAGATAATATATGAATTCGGATGTAATGCTGGACCTTGAAACATTAGCAACAACTCCTGACGCCACAATCCTTACCATAGGAGCGGTCAAATTTGACCCGTTAGGTAGGGAATTTCAAAATCCTGAAATGGACAGTTTCTATGTCAAAGTAGATATGGATAGCTGTGACAGAATTGGATTAACCACCAGTGATGACACTATTGCTTGGTGGGCCAAGCAAAGCAAAGAAGCACAGGAAGCAGCCTTTGATCCCGAAGGCAGAATTGACATTGCGGATGCATTTGCGCAACTGTACAAATTCTGTTGGGGTGCCAAACGTGTGTGGTCAAATGGCAGTTGTTTTGATATTATCATTTGCGAGCATGTGTTTCGCAAAATCAATCGTGCAATTCCTTGGAAATTCTGGGAAGTGCGTGATGTGCGCACGGCCTTTGATCTGGGTATCAATCCACAACGTCCGCCAGTAACAGCACACCATGCATTGGAAGATGCATGGAATCAAGCAGTTGGTATTCAAAATGTCTACAACACATTGCGTACCAGCACAACCAAAGACGGCGATTATATCGCACCATTCGCAAACCAGAGGTAATGATGGATACGCAACTAAAAGAAGTAATGGACATTCTCCAAGAAGAATGCGCTGAAGTTATTCAAGCAGTAAGTAAGATCAGCAGGTTTGGTCTAGACAATTTAAAACCCGGCAAACCCAAAACCAATAGAGAACACTTGGAAGAAGAATTGGGCGATATGCTGGCCATGATTGATATCTTGCAAAGCATGGATATTGTGTCTTACACCAATATTGAACGGGCTCAAACTGCCAAGATAGAAAAACTAAAAAAATGGTCAAATATTCAGAATTTAGAGAATATCTGAGATAAATAAATTCGTAGTGCGCCGTAAAGGGCCTACAAATTTCTTGCTTAATTAAAAGGAGATTATTATGAGCAAAATCATCGGTATCGATTTAGGTACAACAAATAGCTGTGTGGCAATTCTAGAAAACGGAGTAGCCAAAGTAATTGAAAACAGCGAAGGTGCTAGAACAACACCCTCAATCATTGCATACACCAAGGACGAGATCCTGGTAGGTGCAACAGCAAAACGACAAGCAGTCACAAACCCAAAGAACACAATTTACGCCAGCAAGCGTCTTATTGGACGCAAGTTCGACGAGCAAGCTGTGCAGAAAGACATTGGCCTAATGCCCTACAGCATTATCAAGGCTGACAACGGTGATGCTTGGATCGAAGCCAACGGCGAAAAGCTAGCACCACAACAAGTGAGTGCTGAAGTGCTGCGCAAGATGAAAAAAACAGCAGAGGACTATCTAGGTCATGCAGTTACCCAAGCAGTTATCACAGTTCCTGCATACTTTAACGACAGCCAAAGACAAGCAACTAAAGATGCTGGTCGCATTGCCGGCTTGGAAGTACTGCGTATTATTAACGAACCTACTGCGGCAGCTCTTGCTTATGGTGTTGATAAAGCTGATAAAAGAGATAGGAAAATTGCTGTTTACGATCTGGGTGGTGGCACATTCGACATATCAATCATCGAAATCGCGAATATCGAAGGCGATAAACAAATTGAAGTTCTAAGCACCAATGGCGATACATTTTTAGGCGGTGAAGATTTTGACCAAGCCATCATGGATTACCTGGTGGACGAATTCAAGAAAGAGTCAGGAATTGATCTTAAGAAAGATGTGCTTGCATTACAACGTCTTAAAGAAGCCGCAGAAAAAGCCAAGATTGAATTGTCCAGCACTGCCAGCACAGGCGTTAACTTGCCGTACATCACAGCAGACTCCAGCGGACCCAAGCACATGAATGTGACCATCAGTCGCAGCAAGTTTGAATCCATGGTGGAGTCCTTGATTGCTCGCTCAATTGAGCCATGCAAAATCGCCATGAAGGACGCCAAAGTCACAGCCGCTGACATTGACGAAGTTATCCTAGTTGGTGGCCAAACACGCATGCCCAAGGTGCAAGAAGCTGTGGAAGCATTGTTTGGCAAGGCTCCACGCAAAGATGTCAACCCAGACGAAGCAGTGGCCGCAGGTGCCGCAGTGCAAGGTGCTGTGCTGGCCGGTGACAAAACTGATGTGTTGCTGTTGGACGTTACTCCACTGACACTAGGTATTGAAACAATGGGCGGAGTGTTTACCAAGCTGATTGCCAAGAACACCACTATCCCAACCAAACATTCACAAGTGTTCTCCACAGCAGAAGACAATCAACCAGCTGTAACTATCAAAGTTGCACAGGGCGAACGTGACCTGTTCAAGTACAACAAACTGTTGGGCGAATTCAACTTAGAAGGTATTGCTCCCGCAATGCGTGGCACACCGCAAATTGAAGTCACGCTGGACGTGGATGCCAATGGTATTTTGAACGTGAGTGCCAAGGACAAAAACACTGGCAAAGAAAACAAAATCACCATCAAGAGTGATTCAGGCTTGACTGAGGCTGAGATTGAACGCATGGTGCGTGAAGCTGAAGAAAATGCTGAATCAGATAAAAAAGCAAAAGAATTAATCGAAGCCCGTAATCAAGCTGAAGCACAAGCCCACAGCTTGAAGAAAGACTTTGAAGAAGTCAAAGGCGACTTGACCGAAGATGAAAAAAAATCTTTTGAAACAGCCGTCACTGATTTGGAAGCAGCCTGTCTAGGTGAAGATCCAGAACAGATTCGTGAAACGATTACCAAGATGTTTGAATCAAGTAGTCCTATCATGACCAAGAAGCAAGCAGCAGAACAAGCCAAAGCACAAGCAGATGCACAACCTGCAAGTACAGATGGACAAACTGTGGATGCAAGCTTCACAGAAGTTGACAAAGAAGAAAAGAAGTAATATACTAAACAGGTGGAGTGCTGTTTATCAGGCTCCACACATTCTTGCTTATCATAAGGAGATAAAAATGGCAACAATGCAATTGAGAGCAATAAATCCAGCTGATCTAGCTCAAATCAGCAGAGCACTGGTGGGTTTTGATCAAATCTTTAATCATCGCCTGCATCAAGCAAATGGTAACTATCCTCCGCACAACATTGTGAAGTATAGTGATACCAAATATGCTATCGAAGTAGCAGTAGCAGGTTTTAGTCGCGATGAAATCACAGTGGAGGTTGATCAAGATCAATTGATCGTTCGCGGTTTTCACAATGAACAAAGCGAAGATTCCGGCTTTGGCAAAGAATACCTACATCGTGGTCTAGCAAGTCGTAATTTTGAACAAAATTGGACTCTTGCTGAATACATGGAAGTCAAGGACGCTGAAGTAAAAGACGGCATGCTGGTTATCAGCATTGAACGTATTGTACCAGAATCATTGCGACCACGCAGGATTGAAATTAAATAATCAACCGGGGGAGGCAACTCCCCCATTTATGAGAAAACAAAAACATGCCAACTACAGATATCCAATTAGACGAAAAAATTAAAGTAGTGATCAGTGAACCCAAACGTTGGAAAGTTATTTTGCTAAATGACGATTCAACTCCGATGGAATTTGTAATTGCATTATTGGTAGATGTTTTCAAACACACATCTGACTCCGCACAACACATCATGCTGCAAGTGCATGAAACAGGCAGCGGCGTCGCAGGAATTTACAGTTTCGAAATTGCCGAAGCCAAGGCAGTTGAATGCACTAATCAAGCTCGCACAAATGGATGGCCACTCCAGGTTAAACTGGAGGAAGAATGAGCCTAAAAGACATAACCAAAGATCTACATCATGCAGCAGAAATAACCCAATTTGCCCAAACACTGTTGAGTGGCAAAATCAGCAGCGACGACTATGCAAAATATCTGTATCAGATGTTGTTGGTGTATGGACCAATTGAAGCAAGTTGTGAACGACAGGGTTTTCTCCAAAATCTAAAAGGTGTGGAACGTGCGCATGCTATCTATCAAGATTTCACAGAACTAGCAGGCAAAGATTTTTACAACTACACCTGGTTGCCCAGTACTGTTGCATATCATCTTTATTTGTTGGATTTGATTGGTGATGCTGATCGTAAACACCTAGTCAAAGCTCACATGTATGTGAGGCACATGGGAGATTTGTTTGGTGGACAAATTATCAAAAAGCAAGTGGCACATGTCAGCAGTGGTAAATTTTACGACTTCAAAAATGTTGAAGAATTAAAAACTGCCATACGTGCTGAACTCACGGATGACTTGGGCGACGAAGCCCGTGTGGCGTTTCAACATGCTATCAATATCATGCGTGAGTTGAACAATGAGTAAAGTATGGGACACATTGATAAACATACAACACTTGTTGGAGACGGAATTTGATCGCACTGGCACTGAAATCTTCGAGCCTGGAATGGATCGTTTTAACCAACCTGGTTGGATTAATAGGGTATGGACTAGTGATCACTATCGCCGCGCTCACGTTGATGTGGTTGATGCTCGCGAAACTAAAGGACTATGGATGATGCACTGTTGCATCTTCCCACATATTCATAATCCAGCTCCCATATACGGTTTCGATGTTGTTGCTGGCAAAAACAAGATCACTGGTTGTTTTCACGATTATTCAAAAGCAGGTGATGATGATCACCCAATGATGCAGTGGTTTCATGACGAAGTTGCCAAACTAGAATGGCGCAAACCTCGTGCCCTACCTGAATGGGCAACTAACATTTTTAGTGGCAGCATGGTGGCCGCTGGCAATGTCAGCGACGAAGCTGAACTAGCACAGATACTAGCTCTTGCCAGCACCACAGTGGCACACTATCTCAGCACAGTGGGCGAAACTAATAATACCGCTGAAAATACCACACAATCGCAGAATTACTACTGTGAAAATCAAAAATGCAATCCTCATACGCCTCGTGTGATGGTGAGTTTGGGGCTCAGTGAGGAGGATGTTACACATTTCATACAGGAATGCTTGTTTCCTGAAATAGCATAAATACTGTATCATGCGTATAAACGAACTGTTAAACGAATTTGCACCGCCTACTGAATCAAACGACATAGAACAACTGTTGTCGTTAGCCAATGATCCTGCCACTAGCGCTAAGATTAAAAATCAAATTTTAAGTATTTTTCAAGCAGTTGCAATCCAAATGGTCGAGCCATTGGAACCGCCAGCTGCTGTGGAACCAGCTGCTGTGGAACCAGCTCCTCAAGCACCAGCTCCTCAAGCACCAGCTGCTGTGGAACCGCCACGACAAGAAGTTCCTATGTCTGAGGATGCTAGAACTGTTTCCAAGACCCAGGCAAAAAAGATGGTCGAAATGGATCCGGAATTTGCTGCCGGATTGTTAACACAGATGGCCGCCGGAGATCCGAAATTAGCACAAGCCCTAGCAATAATAAAAGCTCAAGAACATGCACAGGGTAAGCAAGAAGGTGAGAAAAACTATGATGCTGTATTCGAAAATATCAAAACTGATATACACAAAAAAGTTCAAGCGTTGCATCAAATCCCAAAAGAAATACAAAATAGTTTAGAAACTGCGTTAGTTGGTGTGGTTTATCATAAAGTAGCAAAAGCAGAGATTATGTTCCAATTTCTAGAAGATTGTGCTAGTGATTCCACAAAACCAATCGACTTGCCCGCAATGGTGGCAAGCGGCGGTTCGGGACAGTTGGTCGACGGGTCAAATCCGTATTTCCAGATCCTGGCAGAACTGGCAAAACTTAATCCAGGATCTGGTAATGCTGCCTCTGGACAAGGGGAATGGATGTTGGTGTTAGCAGGTAAAAACACCAAAAAAATTCATCCCGGTGATATAGCAATAGCACAGGGGCAAGGCGACCTAAAAATAGAAGTTAAAGCATCCAGCACTAAAGAGGGCAAGAGCAAACTTAGTGACTTTGTGCTTAGTTGTGGGAAATTAGATGTAAAACGTGCTAAAGAAATAATGCACAATCGCACTGAAGAAATTTTAGGCACCCCAAGAACTGTGCCAGCATTGAATCCAAAAAATATTGCTTTACTAAATCCAGAAGTTTTTATACCTATGAACGCCAAGATAAAGGGTAGTGTACAAAAAATGTTTTTAGACATGTACACAGCCATAGCACCTGAACCAAGCATGCAACCCTATATCGACAGCATCATTAAAGAAATATTACCAACTGGTGAGATTGATCTTGATAAAATGTACGGTCCAGTAGCAACATTAGCTGCCAAGCACTATCAGTTGATCAATAAACACAATAGTTTATTGCTATTGAATATTCCCACATTGGGTTATTCTGTAGTAACCGATCCAAAAGAAATGTTAGCACTGATGGGTCACGAACAGCTGATAACTATGAGCTCCATATTTGATTTTAGACCAAATCCCAGTGCATTGGCCACATTCACTAAAATTGTGGCCAAATCCAGAAAGAAAAAGGAATTACAATTGGCACTGGAGCATGTGGACAGCTTGATCTGCAAGTACTTCTGATCTCTTAGAAAACCGCTACTTTAATTTGTTCCCTGTATTTATTAAATACGATTAAGACCTAGTGGGAGCGAAAACCATGCCCGTAGTAAGCCACAACCAAAAACTCATAAAGTGTTCTACAGGTCGAGCAAAAGTAACAGCTCTGTGTGCTTGACCACGATGTAAAAAGAGGGTGACACATATTATTGTGATATGCGTCATCACTAACGTTGCTATAATTTTATCCATGAAATATTTAGCCATAAAAAAAGAGTTCGAAAACTCTTTAGTGCTGGTTACGGGTTCCAGCGATGCCCTATCTTGCGACCGATTTTTCTATTAGATTATCTCGAAATATCTCCCAAGCTCGAACCCAAGTCCAACGTAGACTGCCTCGATACACACTATCTCTATTGAGCTGTAGACAAGCTGAGACAGCATCCGCCAAACTGTCATTCATAAATCCGGTTTCAGCTTGATCAATAACGTCCTTCGGGCCTTGACACGGAAACGCCGCAACTGGAGTTCCACAGGCCATAGCTTCAATCATCACGATACCAAATGTTTCCCAACGACTAGGAAACACAAATACATCTGCCATGGCATAATATTTTGCCAGATCTTTACCAGTCCTGAAACCTGTAAAATGCACATCCGGATATTTCTTTCGGTAAGTTTCCAACATGGGGCCATCACCTACCATAATCTTTTTTGCACTGGGATAGTCTAATTCAAAAAATTCCTCTAGATTCTTTTCCTTACTCACACGACTAACACACAACAGTATAGGTCCGTTTACAGCCGTTCCTGTACGATAACTGGGATTGAAGATATCACGGTCAACACCGCGTGTCCACGGAATAACTTCGCCACTAAAGCCGTGTGCTTTTAATTCAGCAACCATGCTATCCGTTGTTGTTAGAACTTTTCCACTATGCTTATGAAACCAGCGCACAAATCTCCATGTAAGTGACTCAGGAATCCCAAATAACTTCTTCAATCCTTCAGGAAACTTAGTATGGTAAGCAGTATTGTGCTTAATCCCACATATTGAAAGATACTTTCTAGCCCACACACCCAGAGGACCTTCGGTCGCGATGTGTATATAATCCGGAGCAACCTGCGCGATCTTCTTGCCCATGTTGCGGGGATAGCTAAGTTTGACTTCGTTATATTTAGGGCAATCAATATAGCTGAACCACCCGGGGTGAATA
>Ga0136642_1000491_pt1 | contig 20717 bp, 22 predicted proteins | sample LowCatLa1302831Y_FD_115313 | JGI IMG/M metagenome (GOLD analysis project Ga0136642, IMG submission 115313) | Freshwater microbial communities from Lower Cathedral Lake, Yosemite National Park, California, USA - 13028-31Y | ecosystem: Environmental > Aquatic > Freshwater > Lake ... | reverse complement strand
GAAGTTCGCGGCGAGCATCAACGAGCACGACATCCATATCGGGTGCTTCAACCAAAATGCTTGCTTCAGCAGGCAAGATGCGAACTTGATGTTGTAGCAAAGCAAGTGCAGGAAGAACTTCAGCGCTAGCACCCGTAGTGTTTGTCAGTAACAACACTCGTGACATGCGCGCCTCCTATTTTTCGGTTTCTTTTTCCTGCTAAGTGGGAGAGACTACTCTCGTGAAATCATTGATTCCAATCGCAATTGTTGCGGCCAGCTCGACCCTATTTGGGATTTGGTACAAGCGTTCACGCGGGGAATTTCGAGCCAAGAAGAGCTCGCATGGACCAACTTTGAATGCACAAATCATTGGCGTGGAATTGGGATCAAAAGCAACGATGGTGCAATTTTCATCAGCATTTTGTTCACCATGTCGGGCAACAAAGGTTTTACTTGAGCACATGGTTACGACAATGCCAGAAATTCATTATGCCCATATTGATGCTGAGTCACATTTGGAATTAGTCAGAGAACTCGATATTCGCTCTACCCCCACCACTCTTTTTTTGAATAGCGCGGGCGTTGAAGTGGGTCGCGCAATGGGCACTCCCAAGCGTGAACAAGTACTCAAAGCCCTCGAAGCGATTGTGTAATACCTGCAAATCCTTCGCAATTAGTCTTCCATCTTCATCTACTTTATTATTTGCTACATGTTCCACAACGAGTTTACCAAGCGCCGAGTATTAGATTTCGGTCGTCTTGCCTGCTCGCTGTGTCGAATGTAATTGTAAAAGTTTTCAAATTTAACTTTTTCATTTACCCATTTGACTAACAAAGGAACTCCAGATGACACAGGTACTTTCAAACAAGACTACGACACCAACTCTCATTGATGCACGTGGTCCTCGCTTTTCTGCAGTACTCACAACACTTGTTTTAGCAACGGCGCTAATAAGTGGTCAGAGCTGGATCCTTCTTGCTCAGGGAATCGTCTTTGCAATTGGCGCGTTCCGAGGTCCGCAATTCACACCATATGCATTTATCTTTCGTACATTGGTCAAGCCGCGCATCAAGGACGCTGCGAAGACAGAAGATGTTCGCCCACCGCAATTCGCACAGAGCGTTGGTTTGATATTTGCAGTGGTGGGAGTTGCAGGCACACTCGTTGGAATTCCAGCAATTTTCACAATTGCAACAAGTTTTGCATTAGCTGCAGCATTTTTGAATGCTGCGTTCAACTTTTGCTTAGGGTGCGAAATTTATTTACTTCTACTTCGTATACGAAAGGCTTAATACATGTCACGCGAAACATCATTAGTAACCGCTGATTGGGTTGCACAAAACCTCAATAATCCAAAGGTTGTTCTCGTCGAAGTTGATGAAGACACCACTTTGTACGACCAAGGCCACATTGAAGGCGCAATCACCTTCCACTGGCGCAATGATCTACAAGATGGTCTGATTCGCGACTTAATCTCAAAGGAAAAGTTTGAAGCACTCCTTTCAAAGAGTGGAATTTCAAATGACACAACAGTTATTTTGTACGGTGGAAATAACAACTGGTTTGCAACCTATGCCTTCTGGTATTTCAAGGTTTATGGCCATGCAGATGTTCGTTTGCTCGATGGCGGACGTAAGCGTTGGGAACTCGATGCCCGTCCATTCGTAACAGCAGTTCCAACGCGTACTGCAACTCGCTACGTTGCAAAGGAGCGCGATAATTCAATACGCGCATTCCGCGATGAAGTTATTGCAGCAATTAGCAAGGTAAACATTGTTGATGTTCGCTCACCACAAGAATTTAGTGGTGAACTTGCAGCCCCTGCTCATCTTCCACAAGAAGGCGGGCAGATCAAGGGACATATTCCAACAGCGAAAAATATTCCATGGTCTAAAGCTGCAAATGAAGATGGAACTTTCAAATCTGAAGCAGAACTTACTGCGCTCTATCAAGGGGCCGGTGTTGATCTTGCGAAAGACACAATTGCGTATTGCCGCATTGGTGAGCGAAGTGCATTCTCATGGTTCGTACTTCACGAATTACTCGGTGTAAACAATGTAAAAAACTACGACGGTTCATGGACTGAATACGGTTCATTAGTTGGCGTACCAGTTGCGCTAGGCGCATAATGCGTACGTGCGGTGCAACACCGGGTGGTCCATCTCTCGATGGCATCGATATCAAAACGCAAAGTGTGATTCAGGGAGTAGTGCTCTCCACTAGCGCGGGTGATGGTGTTCCAAATGGAAGTGCCATTACAAATGCGCATGTGCGTTTGTTGGATTCATCAGGTGAATTCACTGCAGAAGTTCCAACTAATCAAGAAGGCCAATTCCGCTTCTTCGCCGCTCCTGGTACATGGACTCTTGTAGTTCTCGCACCAGGTGCGCGCAAAGAAATACAGGTAGTCGCTACAAAAGGCGTTCCACTTGACCTTGTCATTGAACTTTCATAAGTAAGGTAGTCACATGGCCGATCCACACGAATTACGCGAAAAGGGTTTACGACTAACTCCACAGCGCGAATTGGTTCTTGCTGCTGTGCGCGAACTTGGGCACTCAACACCTGAAGAAGTTGCAGAGAAAGTGCGCCTGACACATCCAGGAATCAATCTTTCAACTGTGTACCGCAATCTTGAAACGCTAGAAAATGTTGGCCTTGTTCAACACACCCACTTAGGTCATGGCGGCGCTACGTATCACGCAGCCGAAGAGATCACGCATTTACACCTTGTGTGTGGCATCTGTGGCTCTGTCGGTGATGCACCTATTGATGCGGCGGCAAATTTTGTTAACACTCTCGCCGATGATTATGGATTCAAGACCGATGTTTCACACTTTGCCATCTATGGCACGTGTGCCACCTGCACGGAGAAGCTCTAATCGCATTGTTGGAGTAGATTCTCCTTTTGTGAGTGCAGTCCTTGTAGAAGATGGCCCAGATAAGGGCGCTATTTGGCATTTCGGTGAGCCAGTAAAAGAACAACGCGCACTCGAAGCTGGAACTGGATGGGCCGATCTTTCACACACTGAAATTGTTGCAGTAAGTGGTGTTGATCGTTTGAAATGGTTACACGATCTCACAACGCAATATTTGAGTGAATTACCAGTTGGCCAATGGATTGATGCAATGATTTTAGATCCACGCGGACACGTTGAATACCAATTCAATTTAGTTGATGATGGCGAAACAACGTGGTTAGTACTCGATCCTGGATATAGCGCCACACTTATTGAATATCTAACAAAAATGAAATTTATGTTGCGCGTTGATGTTCGCGATGCATCGCAGGAATATTCGGTACTGCGCGCACCTGGCGTTGGGGATTCCATTGGTGGTCCATACGCACTTGTTCCACGCGCTGAATTAGATGAGATGAAAGCACTTTTCAATACAACTGCTACACAAGTTGGAACATGGGCCTTAGATGCAATTCGTGTTGCAGCAGGGCGTCCGCGTATTGGTTTTGATACCGATGCTAAATCAATCCCAAATGAACTTGGCGTTCTTAATGGCGCAGTACATATGAATAAAGGTTGTTACCGCGGACAAGAAACTGTTGCAAAGGTATTCAATCTTGGAAATCCACCGCGTCGCTTAGTGATGTTGCACCTCGACGGTAGCGATGTGGCTTTCCCAACAGTGGGTAGCGATGTTGAAAATGATGGAATGAGAGTTGGTTTCTTGGGCACGGTTGCACGCCATCACGAACTAGGAACTATTGCGCTAGCTGTTATCAAGCGCACTACACCCGTTGATGCGACACTCACAGTTGCAGGAGTTCCTGCATCACAACAAGTGATTGTGGCTGCGCAATGAAGTTTCTATCTCAAGTATTTGTAGTTCTTATCGCTGGTCTTGCAATTATGTGGGCTGTAAAAAAGATTTAGTAAATAAGCGCCTGTGTGGCATCGGCTGTAATCTCTTCAACATATGCTGCAGCACCTGCAATACGAATTCCGGCAATGAGATCGCCTTCTTTGATATCCCGTCGTACAGCGCATTGCGTGCATAGAGTTAGAGTTCCAGTAGCAAGAATGGTTGCAATTGAATCAGCAATAGATGGCGCGTGCTCTAAGTGAAATTCTTGCGCACGACCTGGTAGCGCAAGCCATGATGCTTCACCTGTTAGCCAGAATGAAACGGTGATTCCTGATGCCAGTGCTGTTGTTGCAACAGTAAATGCTTGTGCTAAACGTTCAGGGGCTTCTACTCCGCTGGCTAATTTGATAACTAAGTTAGTGCTACGTGACATGGCACAACTCTAAAGCAATTCGCCATGGCGTAGGCTTACCTCCATGGAGCTCGTTACCTCAATAATTCTTGGCCTCGTTGCCATTGTGTTGGGTATTGCACTCATTTTCTACGCATTCAAAGGACGCCAAAGTCAGGCGCGATCATCACGTGATTACAAGAGGGGCAGACTCTAAGTGGTTTTTACTATTCCAGAAGGTTTACATCCGGATCTCAATCCACTTGCATGGTTAGTTGGAACATGGCGTGGAAAGGGTCGCGGTGAATATCCCAATGTTCCCGCCTTTGAATTTGCGCAGGAAGTTGTTTTCAATCACGATGGCCGCCCATTCCTTAATTATTATTCGCGTTCATGGATTCTCGATGCAGAAGGTGAAGTTGTACGACCTGGTGCATCTGAAGTTGGTTTCTGGCGCGCAAAACCAAATAATGTTTTAGAAGTAAATTTTTCACATAACACAGGAATTACTGAAGGCTGGGTTGGACAATTCGATGGCCCAAAGATTCAACTAGTTATGGATCAAGGATATTCTGCGCCAACAGCAAAGATTGTTACAGCAGGAGTTCGTTTATACGGACTCGTTGCAGGCGAACTCTTCTTTGCATATGACATGGCAGCTGAGGGACAAGAGTTACAAGCACATATCTGGTCGAGTCTGGAACGTTCAGCGGAATAGTTATGACGACAAATAATCATGGTGAACTTTTAGCCGTTCTTACTCGCAGCGGGATGGTTGAATCCCAGCATTATGGTCATCTTGTTATTCTCAATTCAGATGGTTCACTCTTACTCGACTTAGGGCAAACACGGGCACAAATGTTTCCCCGTTCTGCGATCAAATCTATGCAGGCAGTTGCGATGGTGCGTCATGGATTGAATTTTGAAGGTCGTAACTTAGCAATTGTGTGCGCCAGTCATGGTGGAACAGATGAACATCAAGAAGTTGTGCGTGAAAATTTAGCAAGTGTGGGACTAGGTGTTGATGCTCTGATGAATACACCTGATAAGCCATTGGAAGAAAAGGCACGTAAAGCTTGGGCAGATAAAGCCCCTACTTCACTTGCAGCGAATTGCAGCGGTAAACATTCAGGAATGCTTGCAACCTGCGTGATCAATGGTTGGGATGTCAAGACCTATAAAAATGCTAATCATCCCTTGCAACTAGTAATCAAAAAAGAATTAGAGATTTTGACAGAAGAGAAAATTGATTTGACAAGTATCGATGGCTGTGGTGCACCATTATTTACGATGAGTACATTAGGTATGGCTCGTGCAGCTCGAACAATGCGCATTTCGGGAGATCTTGTTCATCAAAAAATTGTTGAAGCATGTATTGCTAATCCAAGAATGATTTTTGCTGAAGGTTCCTTTGATACGCGTTTGATGCAAAAAGTTCCAGGATTATTTGTCAAAGGTGGAGCAGAATCAGTAATGGTTGCTTCATTACCTGATGGCCGCACGATTACATGGAAGGTGCTCGATGGTTCAAAACGAGTGGATGGTCCAATCATGGTTGCGGCTCTTGCACACTTCGGAATCGAAGTAAGCGGAGAAAGCATCGATGTTATGGGCGGAACTGAAGTCTTAGGCGAGATCTCAGGAACATTCTAAGATTACAAATTTACTCCGCCAAGTTACCCTTATCCAATGAGTCCACGCATCGCAATGTTGATGGTGCACACCTGCCCGCTTGAACAGCCGGGCATAGGTGATGCTGGTGGAATGAATATTTATGTTGCTGAAAGTGCAAAGCGAATGGCAGCCATGGGTGTCGAAGTGGATATTTTTACTCGACGTGACCACGCAGATTTACCGGAAATTGTTGAACTGTCTCCAGGAGTTTTAGTTCATCACTTTGGTCCTCAAAAAGGAATGCACCTCACCAAAGGAGAAATTCCTGCTCACTTCAAAGAACTCAGCGAAGATTTCAAAAAAGCTCTCAGTGGTGATCGTAAGTACGACATGATTCATACTCACTATTGGTTATCAGGCAAAGTAGCTATGCCTGTTGCAAAAGAACTCAATATTCCACTAGTTCACACCATGCATACGATGGCTCGTGTAAAGAATTTGAATCTTGCCGAAGGTGAAACACCTGAGCCAATGATTCGAGTACAAGGCGAAACTCAAATTGCAGAAGCGGCGAGTGCACTTACTGCTAATACTGATGCAGAAGCTGCCAGTCTTGTTTCACTCTATGGTGCCTGCCCTGACATCGTGCATGTAGTAACACCTGGTGTAGATCTGAATAACTTCACAGTTGACGGTGGAAAATTGCATTCTCGCAAGAAATTATCTATTGCACCCGATGCACTAGTATTTACATTTGTAGGCCGGATTCAGCCACACAAAGGTCCAGAACTTCTTATTCGTGCAACTGCCGAAATGGTTTCTCATAATCCTCACCTTCGCGCAAAATTAAAAGTCTTCATTATCGGTGGAGCATCTGGCACTAATTCAAGTGAAGTAGAACGTATGAAAGAATTAGTGGCCTGGCTAGGAATTTCAGATGTGGTTTCATTTTCTCCGCCAGTGGCTCGTGAGGAATTACCTGATTTGTATCGTGCAGCTGATTTAGTGTGCGTGCCAAGTTATTCAGAAAGCTTTGGATTAGTAGCACTTGAAGCACAAGCATGCGGTACTCCAGTTGTAGCAAGTGCTGTTGGTGGTCTACGCACCGCAGTCGCCGACGGTATCTCAGGAGTTTTAGTTGACGGACACGATCCACGTGCATGGTCATCGGTATTAGCGCGTTTATTGCAAGAACCTCAGCGCCGTGTGCTGCTATCGATGGGTGCGGTAGAACATGCATCGCACTTTGGTTGGGATGCAACAGCGCGCGGAACACTAGATATTTATGATCAAGTCCTTTCACAGATTCGTAATCAACGTTCAATATCGGGCCAGTAACAATGGCTTCAATCGATCCTCGAGCGGTGATTGAAGAGTTCTTAGATTCACACGATATGGATTTTGATCACAAGGATCAAAACACCTTTCTCGTCTCGTTACCAGGTGAAAAAAAACTTCAGACACATTGCGCACTCATTGTTGGCGACCATTCACTTAGTATCAACGCATTTGTCATCCGCAAACCTGATGAAAATGAAGCGGGGGTTCACGCTTGGTGCATGCAGAAAAATGCATCAATGTATGGAATCGCTTTTGCAATCAATGAGTTGGGTGATCTTTATCTAGTGGGCCGTTTGCCACTATCTGCTGTTACCGAACGAGAGATTGACCGACTACTTGGAGCGGTATTGCAATACTCAGACTCTTCCTTCAATCCACTTCTCGAACTTGGATTTTCGAATGCGATTCGCCGTGAATGGGCATGGCGCGTTTCTCGCGGTGAATCGTTGGCGAATTTGAAAGCATTTGAACATCTTGTCTAGAAATAACTAGAATTGCCTCATGAATAGAACTCTTATCTTGCTTCGCCATGGCGAAAGTGAATGGAATGCCAAGAATCTCTTTACTGGTTGGGTGGATGTTCGCCTTTCAGAAAAGGGAGAAGCGGAAGCAAAACGTGGCGGAGAGCTAATCAAAGAACGCGGTTTATTGCCAGATGTAGTGCACACATCATTGCTTCGTCGCGCAATTCATACATCGCAATTAGCACTAGATGTTGCAGATCGTCATTGGATTCCAGTGCATCGCACATGGCGTTTGAATGAGCGCCATTACGGCGCACTTCAAGGAAAAGATAAGAAAGAGACTTTGGCACAGTATGGCGAAGAACAATTTGCTCTATGGCGCCGCTCTTTCGATGTTCCACCACCACCTATTGATGATTCTGATGAGTATTCACAGAGCGGTGATCCCCGTTATGCCGATTTAGGTTCACTCTTGCCTAAGACAGAGTGCCTCAAAGATGTTGTGGAGCGCATAGTTCCATATCTAACAAAAGAAATTGCTGTAGATATGAATGCGGGAAAAACTGTTCTAGTAACTGCTCACGGTAATTCGATTCGCGCAATTGTAAAACACATTGATTGCATATCGGATGAAGATATTGCTGGAGTAAATATTCCAACAGGTATTCCATTGCTGTATGAATTTGATGATGACTTTGAGCCAATCAAAAAAGGCGGAGAATACTTAGATCCTGTCGCAGCGAAAGAAGCTATTGCGGCTGTTGCAAATCAGGGTAAAAAGTAAAACTTACGCTTGATCGTTTGCGTATTCGCCTGTTACTAAGAAATACACGCGACGCGCAATGCTTACTGCATGGTCTGCGCAGCGCTCGTAATATCGACCTATCAAAGTCATATCAATGGCAGTTTCAATTCCATGTGACCATGAATCATCGAGCAGAGTTGTAAATAGTTTGCGGTGCAGGCGATCCATCTCGTCATCATCTTTTTCGAGTTGAAGCGCAACGGTAATATCCTGGGACCGAATCACGCTACTGGTCTTTTGAATAATAAGTTTTACGACACTACCCATCTCTTGGATTGTCAGGATTAGTTCTGGTGGAACAGCAGTAGATGGATAACGCATGCGGGCAACCTTTGCGATGTGGTGTGCAAGGTCTCCCATGCGTTCTAGGTCGGCGCTCATACGGATAGATGTCACCAGTATGCGTAGGTCGCCAGCGACAGGTTGTTGACGCGCCATGATTCCAAGAATGCGATTATCGAGATCATGATGCAGGGCATCAATTTTTGAATCATCAGAAATTACTTCTTCAGCTATTTTTAAATCTGCAGTGAGTAGCGCCGTAGTTGCGCGCTCCATTGCATTGCCCACAAGGCCCGACATTTCAACGAGTGTTACTCGTACAGTATCAAGGTCGTCATGAAAGGCATCGCGCATAGGGATAAAGGTATATCGAACTTAGGGCCAGCAAGGGCTACAAAGTGAACGAGTCTTGAATAGCACCTTAAGAATTGGCTTTTAATGGGGTAAATCGAAGGGCGAAGCAATGAGCACTTCAATACTTCTCTACGATAGAGCCATGTTCAAACGCCAGCGAGCACCCAAGAGTGAAGTATCTCTCTGGGAGATTCCTGAAGGCACCTTAGATTTATTAGAGATTCTCGATGCTGAATATTTATTGTTAGCACCAGGTGAAGTAGTTATGAATTCTTCGCGTGGTACGAGTGCCTTAGGCCTTGTTCGAGATTCACGTGTTACATCAGAATCAATTAAAAATTTAGTTCGTGCGGTACGGCGTTCAAATATTTATCAAGAAGCAACTATCGAACTCCCACGCGGACCAGTTGGTGAAGGCACCCACGATCTATTAGTTCGTGTGTCTCCTTTCGGAAATGATGGATTAATAATTGTTTTGATTTTTGATGATAGCGAATTTCGCCGCCTTGATTCGATTCGCAGAGATTTCGTTGCCAATATTTCGCATGAGCTAAAAACTCCAATAGGTGCGCTCTCATTGCTAAGCGAAGCAGTGCTTGGTGCTAGCGATGACCCCGATGCAGTGGTTCGCTTTGCTGGACGTATGCAAGTAGAAGCAAAGCGCTTATCTGACTTGGTTCAAGAAATTATCAACTTATCAAGACTGCAAGATGATGATCCACTTGTAGATGCAAAAGTTATCCCGATTGCTGATCTCATTAGCCAGGCAATCGATGAATCTAAACTTGCAGCTGATTCAAGAAAAATCACTACAGCCTTTGACTGCAAATCCGAAAGTTTAGTTTTGGGTGATCGCGGTCAGTTAGAAATGGCAATTAGCAATTTGATTGAGAATGCAATCAATTACAGCCCAGATGCAACCCAAGTTGCGGTCACTTTAACAAATGATAAGGGCCTTATTGAAATATCTGTAAAAGATCAAGGTATTGGAATTCCTGATAAAGATTTAGAAAGAATTTTTGAGCGTTTTTATCGTGTTGATCCAGCACGTTCGCGCGCAACAGGTGGCACAGGCCTTGGTCTTTCAATAGTGAAACACGTCGCAACTAACCATGGTGGCGATATTTCAGTATGGAGTGTTGAAGGTGCTGGAAGCACTTTCACTTTACGTTTACCCGAGTATGTAGATTCAATCAAAAGCCTGGAGGCAAAGTAATGACACGTATCCTTGTAGTCGAAGATGAAGATTCATTTTCTGATGCACTCAGTTATTTACTTGGTCGCGAAGGTTTTGAAGTTGGACTTGCTGATACGGGTCCTAAGGCAATTGAAGAGTTCGATCGCAACGGTGCAGATTTAGTGTTACTCGACCTCATGTTGCCAGGTATTTCAGGAACAGAAGTGTGTCGTCAACTACGTCAGCGTTCAAACATTCCAATAATCATGCTTACTGCTAAAGATTCTGAGGTTGATAAAGTTGTTGGCCTCGAACTCGGTGCAGATGATTATGTAACTAAGCCATATTCTTCTCGTGAACTCGTTGCTCGAATTCGTGCAGTGCTCCGTCGAAATAGTGCCTTAGCTGAGGATGATATCGATGGTCATATTTTGAGTGCAGGCCCAGTGCGTATGGATGTAGACCGTCACATGGTTTCAGTGGGGACTAATACAGTGCAACTGCCCCTGAAAGAATTTGAATTACTCGAATTCCTTATGCGAAATTCTGGCCGCGTACTTACTCGAATTCAACTTATTGATCGTGTATGGGGCAGTGATTATGTTGGAGATACCAAGACGCTCGATGTACATATAAAGCGCCTTCGCGCCAAGATTGAAGAGGACCCTGCCAACCCAATCTATATTCAGACAGTTCGCGGTCTGGGTTACAAGATGGAAGCTTGAACTAGGCAGTAACTCCAGCGTAAGTATCACTCTGATCGAGCACTATTGCGTTTATTTTTACTTCACCGGCATGAGCAAAGAAGAGTGAAACAACTGCGTTATTACCAGCACTGACATTCATTGCAGGAATAACTGCTTTAGCGTTTGCGGTCGGACCTTCAAATTGAATGACAGAGTTTTGCATCAAAGTTGTTACACCCGTAACTTTTGCAGTAATTCCATTGACGGAAACTCCCAAAAGAGCATCATCTTTAGGGGCATCATTAATAATGCTTCCAACCAATACGCCAGTTCCTGAACCATCTTTGAGTTCAACGAGCAAAAGATTTCTAACTTTTAGGTCATTGCCATCAGTTGTGATTGCTGTTTCTGCGCCATCAGTTACGCGAACAATGGTGCGACTCGCTGCACTTGGCCCTGCACCACAACTTGTTAGCAATAATGATGAAACAAGTGCTGTTGTAGTGATTAGAACATTGCGTAGTCGCATGTGGTTCTCCTAAGTATCTTGAAAAAGATAAAGCATGAATTTGTCAAGTCTTTTCGATGCATATTCTCTCACGCATTATTACCAATTTCGTACGCGTAGAAGGCGTTATATCGAGGTGACTGGTCGTAGTTATGGCTGGTATTATTGTCCTTCTAACGAAGGGCAACACATGTCATTTAAGGTCGGCGAAACCGTTGTATATCCCCATCACGGAGCGGCTCTCATTGAAGCTATTGAGACTCGAGTAATCAAAGGCGAAGAGAAGACCTATTTAGTTTTGAAAGTTGCTCAAGGAGACTTAACAGTCCGTGTTCCTGCAGATAATGTTGATCTTGTTGGTGTTCGCGATGTTGTAGATAGCGCTGGCCTTGACCGCGTATTCAACGTACTTCGTCAGCCATACACAGAAGAACCAACAAACTGGTCCCGCCGTTACAAGGCTAACCTCGAAAAATTAGCATCAGGTGATGTCATCAAGGTCGCAGAAGTTGTGCGCGATCTTTATCGTCGCGATCTCGATCGTGGACTCTCTGCTGGTGAAAAGCGCATGCTCGCCAAGGCGAAGCAGATCCTTATCTCAGAGCTCGCACTTGCAGAGCGCACTGATGAAGAGAAGGCTGCAACGATCCTTGACGAGGTTCTAGCTTCCTAAGCTGCATATGAAGTGCGCAGCAATCATTGCCGCTGCTGGCAGTGGTGAACGATTTGGCGCACAGATTCCAAAAGCCCTTATTCATTTGGGAGACCGCACACTTTTAGAACATGCTGTTGCTGCGCTCGCACCAGTTGCTACTCAAATTATTGTCACTGCCCCCGCAGGATACGAAAATCAAATTCGCACACTTGTTGGTGATGGAATCGAAGTTGTTACAGGTGGCGCAACGCGTTCGGAAAGTGTTCGAAACGGTTTAGCTCTTGTAACTTCAGATATTGATTACGTTTTAGTTCACGACGCAGCACGCGCGCTTGCAACAACTCAATTGGTACGCAATGTAATTACGGAACTAAGCAACGGTGAAAAAGCAGTAATCCCTGGCTTGGTCCAAGTTGATACCGTGAAAAGTGTGGATTCATCTGGATATGTTCTTGCGACTCCAGATCGATCTACGTTGCGACGAGTGCAAACACCGCAAGGATTTTCACGTGAGTTACTCGTGAAAGCCCATGCATCAAAGAATGATGCAACAGATGATGGAGCGCTTGTAGAAACAATTGGCGCAAAGGTAAAAATTATTCAAGGCGAAGAACGAGCTTTAAAAATAACCACTCCTGCAGATTTATCTATAGCACTTTCATATATTGGCAGTGCATCAGAGTTTAGAAGCGGTGTTGGTGTAGATGCTCATACTTTTGCTGAGGGAAAGCCACTATGGCTAGCCGGAATTTTATGGCCTAGTGAAATGGGAGTTGAAGGACATTCTGATGGTGACGTTGCTGCGCACGCCATTTGTGACGCCCTATTTGCAGCGAGTGGGCTTGGTGATCTTGGAAGTAATTTTGGTGTCAATCGCCCTGAATATGCAGGGGCATCTGGTGCGCAATTACTCAATGAAACATTAGCGATGATCACAAAAGCTGGTTATAAAATTTCACATATCTCAGTTCAAGTAATTGCTAATCGTCCGAAGTTAGGCGCGCGTAGAATTGAAGCGATAGCGGCTTTATCAAATGCACTAGGTGGCGCCTCTGTTGCATTGCTCGCAACAACGACTGATGGAATGGGACTTACAGGTGAAGGTAGAGGCATCGCAGCGATTGCTTCTGCCTCAATTTTTAAGGATTCAACACACTCACGGTAGACTCACCACATGAGTTCGTTATCGCTTTATGACACGCTAACTCGAACCACAACACCATTTTCTCCAGTTGCAGCGGGCAAAGCTTCTATTTATGTCTGCGGTGCCACTGTGCAAGGAGCCCCACATATCGGCCACGTTCGAAGTGGTGTGAACTTCGATATTTTGCGCCGTTGGCTTACTAAGAGTGGTTATGACGTAACTTTTATTCGCAACGTAACCGATATTGATGACAAGATTTTACATAAAGCTATTCATGAGGAAATGCTGTGGTGGGCACTTGCGATGAAATATGAGCGAGCTTTCAGTAACGCTTATGCAGCGCTCAATGTTGCACCTCCTACCTATGAACCACGCGCAACAGGGCACATCACTCAAATGATTGAACTACTGCAATTACTTATTGAAAAAGGTGCTGCATACGCACCTGGTAATGGAGACGTTTATTTAGAAGTTCGCAAACTTTCTTCTTACCTCACTCTTTCGCGTCAAAAGCTAGATGATTTACAACCCGCAGCTGATGCTGATGAAGTAAATAAAAAAGATCCACGAGATTTTGCATTATGGAAAGCAGCTAAACCTGGCGAACCATCATGGCCAACACCATGGGGACCTGGTCGTCCAGGGTGGCACTTGGAGTGTTCTGCAATGGCGTATGCCTATCTGGGTGAGACATTTGATATTCATGGTGGTGGCTTGGATCTTGTATTCCCACATCACGAAAATGAAATTGCACAATCAGAATCTGCGGGATATTCATTTGCGAAGCGTTGGATGCATAATGCATGGGTAACGCAATCTGGTGAGAAGATGAGTAAGTCACTGGGAAATACTTTGCAAGTTGCTGAAATCCTCAAGCGAGTGCGTGGAATTGAATTGCGCTGGTATCTAGGAAGTGCTCACTACCGCTCAATGTTGGAATATTCAGAAGCTGCACTCGATGAATCAGCAACAGCATTTCGTCGTATTGAAGCATTCCTACATCGAAGTGTTGAGATAGTTGGCGCACTACCAACGCCTGTGATTAGTTCTGTATTCGCTGATGCAATGAATGATGATTTAGCAGTTCCAACAGCACTTGCTTCAATTTCTGAGAACTTGCGCTCAGGAAATACTGCAATCACTGAAGGCAATAAATCACTTATTATCCAAAGTGCTAATGAGATTCGTGGAGCGCTAGAAGTACTTGGTTGCGATCCATTCGATGCAGCATTTGTTCAATCTGGAGGGGAAAATCTAACAAGTGCTCTCGATGGTGTTATTCAATTAGCGCTGACGCAACGCACAGCCGCACGTGAGCGCAAAGATTTTGCAGCATCAGATCAAATTCGTGATGGTTTATCTGAATTAGGTATAACGATTGAAGACACTGCACAAGGGCCACGATGGTCGATCTCAAGAAGTGAAGGCGAATAATAATGGCCGGTAATTCAAGCAGAAAAGGCGCAGTGCGCGGATCAAAAAAAGGTCCATCAGGTGGCACGGGAGGAAATAACAAACGTCGCTTAGAAGGTAAAGGTCCAACACCTAAGGCCGAAGATCGTCCATATCACGCAGCAGCAAAACGTAAAAAAGCTGCAGAGAAGAAGGGCGACAAAGTAACGACAACACGTCGTTCCGATTCAACTCGCCCAAGTGCTGCTCGCAGTAGCGCCGGACGTAGTGACAGAGGGAAAGGTGAAATAGTTTCTGGCCGTAACGCGGTCCTTGAGGCACTTCGCGAAAATGTTCCGGCTACAGAGTTGTTGGTAGCGCGCAGTATTGATGTGGATGATCGCGTCGCTGAATCATTGCAATTAGCTCTTCACCATGGATTACCAATTCGCGAAAGTCATCGCGCAGAGATTGAAGGAATTTCACCTAATAGCCAAGGAATTATTCTTGCAATCAAGCCATATCAATATTCAAGCTTTGAAGAAATTTCACAACGTGCAAAGTATCCAGCTCTCATTGTTGCACTCGATGGCGTAACAGATCCACGTAACTTAGGTGCAATTGTTCGTACTGCTGCAGCATTTGGCGCAGCAGGTGTGATCATGACAGAGCGTCGCGCAGCAGGTATGACTGCATCAGCGTGGAAAAGTTCGGCTGGAGCTGCAGCTCGTATGCCGATTGCTCAAGTCACTAACTTGGCTCGCACTATTGATGAGGCGAAGAAAAATGGCCTCTTTGTAGTCGGTCTTGATGGTGAATCTGATGTCAAAATTAATGAAATGAAGGTTGCAACAGAGCCACTCATGATTGTTGTTGGAAGCGAAGGTAAAGGACTAGCTCGACTCACACGCGAAAAGTGTGATCTCGTGATTTCAATTCCAATCAATGCTTCAACTGAATCGTTGAACGCATCTATTGCAACGGCTATAACACTCTTTTGGATAGACCAACAACGCCAAAAAAAATAACGGAGAAGTGATGATTTTCGATCGACTCATAGTTTGTGGAGATTCCTTTAGCGAAGGGATGACTGATGAGATTATCGATGGAAAATATCGTGGTTGGGCTGATCGTGTTGCCGATGGTATGGCTCAAGCAAATCCGAATTTTACATATGTGAATTTAGCTGTGCGTGGAAAATTAGTGAGCCAAGTAATAGTTGACCAATTACCTCAAACACAAAAATTTATTACAGGAAAAAATACACTGGTAACCTTTCATGCAGGCGCCAACGATGCGATTCGTCCCAATTACAAACCAGAATTAGTACTTCCTGTATATAGAGAAGCGGTTCACACGCTTGCTGCAACTGGTGCAACGATTATGTTATTTACAGTCCTTGAGCGGACAGGAAACACTGGCAAAACAGCAGACCTATGGGCTTCGCGATTTCATGCTTTCAATGTCAATGTTCGCCAGGTAGCCGAAGAAGTTGGCGCAGTAATCGCTGATGCAAATGAAGAATCATTTTTTAGCGATCGTCGATTTCTAGCTTTTGATCGATTGCATCTGAATCCACTAGGTCATAATCGTGTTGCACAAGCTGTGCTAGAAAAAATTGGATTACCGAGCAACCCCAGTTGGCGTGACCCATTACCACCTGCAGGAAAAACTCCGTGGTTCAAGAGCAAAGCAACGAGCGCGTTATGGTTTCTAACATTTGCCTTGCCGTGGCTCTGGCGCCGCCTGCGCGGAAAGTCATCCGGAGATGGACGATTTCCTAAATATCCAGAGCCAACAGCGTGGCCAATAAGCAATTAGGAAAGAGTTGTAACGCTCCACTGCCATGAATGCGTTCCAGTAGATATCAAATACTTATCTAAAGTATCTGGACCACATGATGCGGTACCAAGTCCACGATGGGCAGCATCGATATGTACGACGACATTGCCACAGGCATTTACTTGGTAGTCATGAGTTGCATCTGCAAGGTCTTCCCCTCGATTTGGAGTAACCGAAACTTGGTACGGCTTGGCAAGATCTATTCGCAAACCAGTTCCAGTTGGATCTGTAATCTGGAACCAACGCATTCCATTATGCCCACCATTTTCTTGCGGGCGAACATATGGAATGTATTGATTATCAATAGATGAATTCCAGCGGCTAATACGTCCAATCTTTCGATCGGGATAACTCTCATGTGGTCCATTACCAAACCATGTGAGATCTGTTAGCCCACCGCTGAGTTCAAAGTTTGTACCAACACGAGCAACATCGTTGAGTTCTTTAGGAAGATCCACACTTTCATTGACAGTAAAGCCGTTCTCAATTGGCGTAATAACTTGAATGTGCTTCACAGCAAATCCTGTGCTTGTTTTCCAGGTGCTCTTGATGGTTAATTTATTTGAAGATTCAGTGACGCTACATTCTTCTCGAGTAAGTTCACGTAGTCCCCATCGCTCCCACTTTGTAGAAATATGTCCTATGCGATCATTATCTGTTGGCGCTCTCCATAGTGAGAGTTTTGGTGCTACAACGCTATACGGAAGTTGAATTTCGGCATACTCATCAATGACACCGTCAAATTCATCTGATGGAGAAAAGTTTGGTTTATCAAGGGCGCGAGATGTTAGTGAAATTTGGCTCCAGCCAATTTCAGCCATTGCCGATGCCCACGCAGTACTCAGTTTTGCATGAAGAGTAAATGTAATGAATCGCTCACCCTTTTCAGCAGCCTTGGTCAAGTGCCCCGATTTAATTGAAAATACTGCCTTTTTACGAGGCGCAACGGATGGAATCTTTGCAACTCCTTCGTCCAGGACAATGCCATCACATGTAATTGCCCAACGAATTTCAAATGCAGACAAGTCACTAAAGAATTGCTTATTGAATATTTCGAATTTGCCAGTTGATGTGCTCTTTGCAGTAATGACTGCAGGTGCAGCTAAGGATTTCATTTCATGCATTGCTGGTTTTGCTGTGCGATCTGGGAAAACCATTCCATCACAAACAAAGTTGCCATCATGAATCTTCTCGCCGAAATCTCCACCGTATGCGGCATGAATGCTTCCATCTGGCAATCTCTGATCTAGGCCGTGATCCCAGAATTCCCAAATGAAGCCACCTTGCGCACCAGGAGTCTTTTCAATGAACTCCCAATACTCAGCGAGGGTTCCATTGCTATTACCCATTGCATGCGAGTATTCGCACATAATAAATGGGCGATCCTGTTTTCCGGATTTTACATAACTCATTACTGCTGAAAGTGATGGATACATTGGGCAAACGATGTCTGTTACTCCGACACCTTTACGCCAATCACCGTTGATTGCACCTTCGTAGTGAAGTGGACGTGATGGATCAATCGAACGTGCATATGTTGCAGCAGCACGGTGATTTGCACCAAAACCTGATTCATTACCAAGTGACCACAAAATTACACTCGGGTGATGGATATCGCGCTGAACCATTCTGCCGACACGCTCAACAAATGCCCCTGTATAACGTGGGTCTTCACACATTGAGTCATAGAAAGCATGTGACTCAATATTTGCTTCATCGATGACATAAAAACCAAGTTCATCTGTGAGATCTAAAAATGCTGGATCGTTGGGATAGTGAGATGTACGAACAGCATTGAAATTCCAGCACTTCATTTCAAGCAAATCTTCGCGCATATCGTCGCGAGTTAATACGCGACCGGTGTGACGATTGAAGTCGTGGCGGTTTACGCCGTAAATTGTTATTGCCTGACCATTGACCAAGAGGTCGTTTCCGACAACGCGTACATCGCGGAAACCTATCTTTTGGCTTCCAATTTGAAGGACTGTGCCTTCAGGAGAGATGAGTTCAAAGTTGAGCTTATAGAGGTTGGGTGTTTCTGCAGACCAAAGGTTGATTTTTGCAATTCGGGATTCAAGTAAAACTTTTCCTCGGACTTCGTGGCGAATCTCAGCAAGTGCAGCTGCTGAAGATTTAGAAACAGTTCCATCCCAAGACTTACGTTTTTCAATTTCTGCATTTCTAGCTTTCTCAGAAAGCTCAGTCCAATTGGGCGAAATCTTAGTTTCCAAAGTTTTAGAAAGATTTGCAGCGCTTACCTTTGGAAGCTCTTTAATATAGGCGCGAAGTGTATATCCGTGTAAATCTCCCACTTCATCGGAAGCGATATGTGCTTCAATTTTGAGAGTTCCGGTTGAATTATCCTTTTCAATTCCAGCAGTTGTGTAAAGGCGATCGATATACACCTTATTGGTTGCATAAAGTTTTACAGAGCGCGATATTCCACCGTGCCACCAATGATCTTGGTCTTCAATAAATGTTGCATCAGACCACTTAACGACAGTTATTCGAACTGTGTTCTTTCCACGTTCCAAGAAAGGAGTAATATCAAATTCAGCTGCTAAGTGTGAGTCCTTTGTCAGCCCAATTTCTTTGTTATTGACATGAATGAGCGCGACAGATTCGTAACCACCTAAGTGTAAAATGATTCTCTTTCCATTCCAGGAAGATGGAATTTCAAAGTCTCTCTCGTAAATACCAGTTGGGTTTTGCGCAGGAACAGTAGGAGGGTTTTCTCCGAAAGGCATTTGAACATTTGTATAAATTGGTTTATCAAAAAATGTATCACTCTGTGGTTGCATGGTCCACAAGCCAGGGACTTGAATCTTGCTCCACTTCTTGCGCGATGAGTCCGTAGGACTTTCTAGTAATTGGAAACGCCAGATTCCATCGAGTGAAATCTTCTCGAGATGTTCAATATTGAGCATTGGAAGACGATTGACTCCAGTCGTCTCAGGGCTCATCCAATAGTTATTGATCATGATTGCTCCTAGTCCTTGCGGCCACATCGCTGGCTTTAGTGGCAGAGTCTGGCACTCATAGGCTCGGCTTGCGAAATTACACGGAGGAATTGGTGGGACGATTAATTCCTTGGATGCCTTCTGGTCACCATTGGTTCACCTAAATGAGGGAGTCTTTACGTATGGATTTTCTGACAGATCGCGAAGTGAGTTGGCTTTCATTCAACGAACGCGTTCTAGAATTAGCCGAAGATACCTCGCTGCCATTGCTGGAGCGAGTGCGTTTCTTAGCAATCTTTTCTTCAAATTTAGACGAATTCTATATGGTCCGCGTTGCCTCCTTACTTCGCAAAATTGAAAATAGCATTACGGCGAAAAATAACGCAGGACATACCCCACGCGAACTCATGAAAGAGATATCCAAGAAAACTGAAGTCATGATGAAACGCCATTCGGATGTATTCCATAAGAGCATTTTGCCTGGATTAGAAAAAGAGAATGTTCGAATAGTTACCTGGGATCAACTCGACGATAATGAAAGAGGATACGTTTCGAAATTATTTAGTGATCGAATTTTCCCCGTGTTGACTCCATTAGCAGTTGACCCATCGCATCCATTTCCATATATTTCTGGACTCTCTCTCAATCTTGCTGTTATTGTAAAAAATTCAAAAACACAGGAACAGTTCTTTGCTCGTGTGAAAGTTCCACCGATTCTTTCGCGATTTATCCCTACAAATGCAACTGGTTCAACCAGATTTATTCCCCTTGAAGATGTGATTTCGATTCATCTTCAAGAACTATTTCCTGGAATGGTAATTGAAGATCACTACACATTTCGTATCACCCGAAATCAAGATTTAGAAATTGAAGAAGAAGAATCAGAAGATCTCCTACTTACTTTGGAACAGGAACTTTTGCGTCGCCGCTTTGGCCCTCCGGTACGATTAGAGATTGAAGAAGGCATCGATAAAACTTTGCTAGAAACTTTGGCACAAGAATTATCGATTGACAAGGAGAACATAATTTCAGTAGCTACACCTCTTGATCTCACTGATCTCAATCGAATTGCAGATTTAGATTTACCGCACCTCAAGTTTCCAGCATTTCGCTCTCGCACCGCATTGGCATTATCAGAAGTAGATGTTGAAGAGCCGGATACCTACTTTTCCGCGATAAAAAGAGGGGAAATCCTCCTTCATCATCCATATGAATCATTTACTTCATCGGTCGTGCAATTCCTTCAAAGCGCGGCGGAAGACCCACGTGTATTAGCAATCAAACAAACCCTCTATCG
>Ga0136642_1000490_pt1 | contig 20771 bp, 25 predicted proteins | sample LowCatLa1302831Y_FD_115313 | JGI IMG/M metagenome (GOLD analysis project Ga0136642, IMG submission 115313) | Freshwater microbial communities from Lower Cathedral Lake, Yosemite National Park, California, USA - 13028-31Y | ecosystem: Environmental > Aquatic > Freshwater > Lake ... | reverse complement strand
CGTTTTTTTGCAAAGAGAATTTGCCCGACGGTTATAACATGATTTTCAGACCGGGATTTGATATATATAAAGCTAGATTGGGTGATAATATTCTAGATGGGGTGGACGTTCTTAAGGATTACAAAGATGTGTTTTATAAAACAGACACTCACATGAATCTAAAGGGCGCTTACGCAATGTATATATTTTTTTTAGATAAGATTAGAAATCTCTTTAATTTGCAGGTTAATTTAAAATTCGCAAAACTGAAGTCAGTTGATGTGGATTCTTTATCTGAATTGAATAACGGTCTAGGTGATTTAACATGGCTACAAAACCTAGGAAATCAAGTCCTCGCCAGTAAAAACGACACTTTTTTTGTAAGCGATGAAATAAAATCTATATATACAAAATATGAATTTACGGAAAACGACCCGGTGAGATTGATGCGGCTTCAGTCGAATAAACTCTTAGACGAAACTAATTTCAATATTGGAGCAAAATTGGATTGGATAGTTGTATCAAAATACATTTTGTATAAAAAAAATGAATGTTGTCCCAAATGCAAGATACTCATATTTTATGACAGTTTTTTGTTATCTACTATGAGTTTGTATTTAGAACTGACCAGCGAGGTATACATGGTGAAGTCTGTATTCAACATATCGGTTGTTGAACATTTAAAACCCGATTATGTATTCGAATTTCGCGTCGAGCGGTTCTTACTTTAATATCATATATTTATGAATCAATCCGATTGCATAATCTCGATTTTCATAACCTTTCACGTTCGACCACTTTCCTGGAGTATTCGATTTATAATTCGAAAAAAACCAATGAATATTATCACGATCTGATTCCAATAAATCGTGAATGTCTTGGATTTTTTCGGAATCCTCTGGAAGAACGCAAAGTATTTTTTCGTCCAAGCCTTTTTCGTCCTCCATCACCAAGACTCCGATTATATTGGCGTCATATATTTCGCCCCTTGTCAACGGTTTACTTGTTATAATTAGAGCATCTAAATCGTCACCGTCCATGGCTAGTGTGTTTGGTATAAATCCGTAAGAATAGGGATAAGTATAAGGATAGGGCAAAACGCGATCGAGTTCTAAGCAGTTGGTTTCTTTGCTAAATTCATATTTTTGATTACTGAACTGTTCGATTTCAATATAGACCCGGGTTTTTCCAAAAGCCTTCATATAATATTTAACATTATATGAAATAATTCAAATAATATAAACGGTCTTTGCCGGTGTAAGCTTTACAAAACGGTAGGTTTCTCGATTTTGATTCTCGGCATTTTCGAGAATTAAACTAAAAATTGTCTCTTCCAAGAAGCTAACAGAATTTTACAAATATTTTTCTAAAGAAAAGGGAGGTGGTCGCAGGGTAAAGCGAACCTACGGTTCACTGCTAGTGTAAGCTTTATAAAAGCGGGATTCTTGTAATAATTTAAGAAAATGGGCTGTCGAGAACCCAATCCTTTCTTTTTGTGAAATACATTTCTGGCAATATTACATACAAATGCAATTCATAAAATTATTAAAACCTTACAAAAAATACATTGACCTTGTAAAAACGCGCGCGGTTGAATATTTGCCAAGAGGAATCATATCTATTATAAGTTTGTTGTTCTTTTATCTATTGGCTACATTCACATTTAATCAAATTGCAAATACGCAAGTGAACAAAGATAATATTTCAAATGGTAAAATTTTATTCAAGACAATCGGAGATCTTGCGTTTTACGGAATATTAACTTTAGGGATTGTTTTTACTTTGGTCAATCTTGGTCTAGAAATAAATACAGTTTTTGTTGTATTGGGTAGCGTGGGATTGGCAATTGCACTGGCTCTCCAGGATACAATTAGTAATGTTTCTTCGGGAGTAATGATATTGCTTCTTAACTATTACGACATTGGAGATTTTATAGAAATCGATAAAAATATTGGCGCTGTAGAAAAGTTCGATTTACTTACAACTACAATTAAAAACCCGAACGGCATTATGGTTAAAATACCCAACAACATGATAACCAAGGGTGTATTGATAAATTACCAAAAGAATGAAGACATTTTTTATAGTTTTGATATAAATATTTCTAATTACGAAAAGAATAACTTGGATGATTTCATAAAAATTACAAAAGAGGAGATTAAAAACAATCTTCAGTATGTCAGCGATAAAGAAAAAATAAAGGTATTCATTTCAGATGTATCATCCGAAGGTACAAAAATTACTGTTAAAATTCCTATAAAATCCCATGATATGGTAAATATAAAACAGATCGCAATTCAATTCGTAAGAAAGATTGCTATAGATAACAACCTTTATTTGTTGGATTATTTTTATAGTCCAGATAAAGCGGGAAATGATAATGAAAATAAAAAAGACAAATAAGGAGTATTGCCTTGGATTTGATATTTCATGATGTCTTATAAACATTATGAAATGATTTCTAGATGGATATAACGGTTCTACCTTCGTCAGATTGAATAATGGTATTATCTTGGATTTGACCTTCCATTAGCGCGGTCATTAGATACTTGGAAACAATCATATTTGATTTTGCCAATTCGTCGGTTGAAATCACGGAAAACCACTGATATTTTGTTCTATTCAACACTTCTTCTCCGGGTATTAAAATCCCATAGTTACGGCTTGGACATAATTTCAAATAATTCTCTTCCATAAGGTCTTCTAATAATATCGGTTTTCCTTCGAGAGTTTTTATTGCGACAACATGACCATCAATTATATTAATTTTTTCCGAATTTTCTTTGCTATTGATCCAGTTTGACGTATATCCAGAAAACTCGGGCTCAGAAGTAAAGTGGGGGTTTTGATTACGCAATTTCAAATAATCCGCGAATGAACGTATAAACGGGTTACGTTTTGGACATCCCATCATTTGTGTTCCTGGAATAAAAAGGGTTTTATTTTTATTATTTACCAAATCACATCGGCGATTTATTGTCTCTACAAAAAACGGCTTGTCGCCTTTTATTCCTTCTGTATATATTGGAAGCAAGCTTCTCATGCAAACAAATGAATTAGGAACCACGAACCCGCCGTATATGTAGAGTAATTCCGCAAACGCCAATTCTCTATAGCGTGATTTCATGGGTTCAGTGACCTTAGTAATATCAATGTCCCATCCGGGTATTAAACGACTAAATGTTTCGTCGTCTATCAAACACACGTTGAAATCGTTTCCGCAATGATTAATTATTGTTTTCACGGTTAAATGAATATAAGGCTGATTCAAATCATTGGAAGTTCTCGAGTAGAAACTTTTCCAAAAACGAGAGTTGAGTTCATATTTAGAATGTATCCAAATCTTCGGGCGATTATGACCATATAACGGCGAGTCGTTTAATAAATATTTACGTATCATTTCGTCTTCATCATTTTTTTCCACAAAAACGCTTTTGATCTGACCGCTAAAATAACTAGCCAATATGACAATTCCAACGGCAGCTAAATATTGATAAAGATTTTTTGAATTGAACATTGTTATTGTAATAAAATATATATAGATATGTATTTTATTTTAAGCGATATAACTATTGGAGTCCTCATGAGGGCGGGGGAAACTAAAAATAAATGAAATAATTGATATTATATTTGGATTCGTTATATTTGATCTGAGATGTAAACATAATAGCATTGCTTTTGCATATCTGTCGCACTATATTGGTGAATGAATTATATGTAAAGTCCCTCGACAGATAAAAGCGTTTTGATACATGGTAACATTCCCCTATTTCTTTTAAAAACTCGTCGTGATAATTATGAAAAATCATTTTTTTGAACGCATTCGCGTCGATATAAAAATATTTATCTGTTTTTAAACAAATTTTTTCGAGGAGAGAATATAAGTATTCAGGTTCGACGTTTGTTCGAAATATTTGTTTAAGCATTTTGCGTATTTGGATATAAATGAATTAGTTATAATATAATTTACAAATATTTTAGTTTGATCTAATGACGCTAAGAAATTCTTTACTAATTAGAGCGAGTTCTATCACATCTTCGTGGACGCTATGGAAGATTGTAATGTATTTACATAAAATTGGTATTAATCGGTATTTTTCATCTTCAGTTAGAAGATCGGTAGTTTTGGTGAACGAAAAAAAATAGTCTAAAATATCGATCACTGAATATCCGTAATCATGAATGTCATAGAAAATACGAATAGCTAAAACCAGCGACCCCACTTTTAACGCAGCTATGTATTCTTCGAATTGTTGAAATGAAATATTACTGCATATTTTTTTGCACATGTATAAGGAAACGGGGGAATGTTCAGAATATTCGTCGCTTAGTATTTGTATTTTCTCTAAATGATTAATCAACTTCCGAATCGAGTTTTTTGAAAATCCGAGGAGATATTCTCTGGCTTCTACTGTTATATGTAACGTTTCTTTAGATATGATTATTTCCATGGCTTCTCGAAGCTGCGATTCCGATGGGGAGTCCATACGAACAATGTGAACGCGGGATTGGATGCTCTCAATAACTTTTTGCATATTAGACGCGGCTGTAACAAAATGAACATTGTTTTTATATTTATCGATATAGTTTCGGAAAACTTGCTGGCATTGCTCGCTAATCATATCGAGGTCGTCGATGACAATCATCTTCTTTTTTCCATAAATGGAACTATGCGATTGGCAAAATGTCTTCATTTCATTGCGATAGTAATTAATACCCTGTTCTTTGAGGTTGTTGATGAACAATATGTTATTTTCTGGTATAGATTGCGTTTTTGTTAACCCGTAATATTCTCTAATGATTGCGTATAATAGCGACGTCTTTCCCGAACTCGAATTTCCAAGAACAAGTATATTCAGATCGTCAATATTGTGGAGAGTTTTTATCACAGACTTGAGTTTATCATCTATGTGGAAATCGTCAATATAATAGGGTTTGTATTTTGTTATGAAAGTGGCGGATTGATCTTGCATTATTATTGTGGTATACGGACAATGGTTTATGTTATTTTTGAGCGAATAAATCTATTCGTTCAAAAAAGATATAATAATTCGGAGGGTTTTGTATTATTATGTCAGAAACTCATTATGACACTCTTGGAGTAACGCCGAAATCTTCTGACTCTGATATCAAAAAAGCTTACCGCGCATTGTCACTTAAATATCACCCGGATCGAAATTCATCTGGCGAAGCCGTGGATAAAATGCATAAAATCAACGAGGCTTATGAAGTTTTAAGTGATCAACAAAAACGTCGACATTATGATTTAGAGCAAAAAAATCCATTTTTATCGGGACTCGGGGGAATGCCTAGCGGAATGGGTATGGGGGGAATGCCCTTTTCGCGAATGGATACAGTGGATGGTATGGACGGCGGAATGAACGATATTTTTCAGATGCTTTTTGGAGGGGGGATTCCTGTAGGAGGTGGTGGTCAGGGCATGCCTGAAATACATATTTTTCACGGAGGAAACATGGGAGCAAATCCATTCGCGGGAGGATTACCTCCAGGATTTCTAGGACAAGCGCTTGGAGGATCAAGATTTAAGCAACAAATTAAAAAGCCTGATGCTATAACGGTGACAGTCCAGATAACTTTAGAACAGGCATATCACGGATGTACTCTACCCGTTGAAATCGAACGGTGGATACAAATCGGAGAACTCAAGGTTCAAGAAGAAGAAACTATTTATTTGACCATTCCCGCTGGAACTGACGATAATGAAATGATTATCACAGAGGGAAAGGGTAACGTCGCAAACGAACAACAAAAGGGTGACGTCAAAATAATGATTCAAGTTGTGAACAACACTGTATTCCGTCGTCATGGTCTGGATTTGATTTTCAGAAAGGGGATTTCATTGAAGGAATCGTTATGCGGTTTTTCGTTTGAATTGCCGCATTTGAGCGGAAAGATTCTGAATCTGAATAACAAGAATAATGCGACCATCGTGAAACCTAATTTCAAGAAGGTTATACCAGGATTTGGATTGAATCGCGACGGCGCAGCGGGAAACATGGTTATCGAATTCGAAGTAGAATTCCCGGATTATTTGACGCCCGATCAAATCGCAGGCATATCACATATACTCTAATTCAGGGCGCTCAATATGTTAGGTCATTTACTTAAGATTCCCACCCCGTTCTACCATAAAATATGAATACTCAAGTTATTGGGTGAGTATTTATTCTTCTTCCAGTCGCCCTTAATTGCGCGACTCCGGGTCAAATAGTTTTTTCTACGGGTTTTGTCGTGATGTTTCGTATAATCTTCGTAACCCAGTTGACCAAAATTGACCCATGAATTATTGCGTTTATTGAAAACACGGTATTTCTTTCCGGTTCTGGTCGCCGGGTATAAACGCGCCGTCTTACCTAAATATTTGTATGCCATTCTTTGGGCTTGTCTTGGATTTGAATATTGTCGTAATTCATCTGAAAAATTGTTAGCCATTAGATAGATATAGACAATAATGATAAAATAACTCTTGGAAAATTGATCCGATTTTTGCATTTATTTGGGATCGCAAAAATAAATGTAATGACGACGGATCAGACAATAAGAATTTCACCGAGTCATCTCGCGTTGCTCTTCAACCATATAAAAAGAGGAGGATTTGAGACGTGTGAGGATCTGTGTTCAACATTTTGGAGGTCGTTTTCTAGGGAGGATCCGTCTATCAATATCGAAAAAATGCACGCGGTTGCTTGTGCCGTGATGGATTCCCCTCTATCCAAATTCTATCCCATCAAAGATGCCGACTTTTTAGGAAAAATCGTGTTATACGTTATTATGCAATATTACGGAGACGAGGTGCTGAGAAACCGCATCTTGGAAAAGTGCACTATATTACAAACGATAAAGATGATGCGGGATAAAAAAGCCGGTAATCAGTTGGAATTGGACGAAGACCTCGATCGATTCGCCGAATTAAGTGAGACGTTGTATAAAGTTTCCCAATGTCTGAGGCAAGGAAAACGGCGTGGCATCCACATCAATAGTTGGTTTTGTCTAAAAAATGGAACACAGGACCTATTGTTGCAAATAAAGCGGTAGCGCAGTTGACGTAATTAGAACCGTCATTTCTAAGACATATACAAGTTGCCATGCCCATTGCGGAGTTTTTTTTACTTTGTAGACGTCAGTTCCATCCAGATAAATCGTTGTGAAATTGCTGTTAATAACAGACCAAGTTCGGTGAAATAGAAAAGCGAGAATTCCTGCGGTAAATGTTACGTATTTATACCAACTCATTATTATAAGACAGGTTAGAGCAAAATGTACGGCATTATCTCTTATAATATACAAATAATATGGCATTACGTCGCCTAGATTTTTCGATATGTAAATCTGTTCAGCTAGGTTTGGTGAATTATGCGCATTATAGACAAACGTAAACGCATAATATAGTGCGAAGACACATGCCCCGCTAATCGCGCAAACTCCTTTCAATAGAGAAGTTATTGATAAAATGGATTCAAAAGGAATGAAATCGCATATAAAACAAAATATCGTGAGTTTTATCCACCAGATTGTCATGGCTTCACCGGACCTAGGAAATAACATTTATTATTTGTAAAGTGAACTGTTATAACGTTAATAAATAACTTTATAACCTTTTGATAAGATATAATGGATGAAAACGCAACGGACGATAAAGCAGTTTACGAAAGCAGTCCAGCAAAACAGTTTTTTGTTTATTTATTAGAATGCACGGACGGATCGACCTATGTCGGAGCGACGGTGGATTTGGATCATCGGTTGCGCCAGCATAATAAGGAGATCAAGGGCGGGGCTCACGCCACCAGTGCGAAAGTCGGAAAAGGTGAGACGTGGCGGCGCGTTTGTCATGTGGCTGGATTTCCGGATTGGTCCGCGGCGCTGCAATTTGAATGGAGGTGGAAACAGATATCGCGGAAATTACCGGCGAGAATGAATCCTTTAGAACGAAGGAAACAAGCGCTAACTGTGTTGCTAGCCTTGGAACGTCCGACTTCCAAGGCGCTGGCGTATAGCGAATGGATGAATCCGCCCGTTGTAAATTGGGAATAAGATATTTCTTTGGGAGATTATAATTTTTTCTAATTGTATTGTATAAAATGTCCGCGTCTAGCGATAAACCGTCTAACGAGCCGCTTTTTGCTGAATCATATGTGCGTAAATATCCAGGGAGCAGCAATATTATAATGCATGATGACGACTTTGCGGATTCTCCAATGGTCGAAATCGACCATGGAGGTAAATCTAAGAAACCTTGGCTCGATGCAAGGGGCGAATTAAGAAGGATGAACGCTCTAATAGAATCTACAATAGACGGACAACTGCCTAATCCGAGTAATGACTATCTTCTTGATGCGTTACCGGGGGTGTATTATTATCCAGGGAGCTACATTCCACTGCTTGATGGCGACTTTGCTGACAGTAACTTAAAGGAAGAAGCGTCGAATATCAAGAAAGATAAGTGGTTTTGGCGCGGTATAAGGGAGAGCCTACGTTCTGGACTGAGTGGAGGGAGACGATCAATTAAGAAAAAAAGGAGAAATAATAGAAAAACGCGCCAGAAACGTCGTAAGTAATCGCGTAATATTTTGTTAATAGCAAAATATTACATTCAGGAAGAAATGCGCTTATTGGGGATATTCACGTCCACCAAATAGATCGAATTTTCGGTAATAATGATGTATTCCGATCCCACCTTGTAAATCTTGGAAATAGGGCTCGTGTATTCCTCCTCGCTCTTTACCAAGAGCTTCTCCTGGTTCTCCTTAACGCCGATCAAGACGGTCTTATCCAATGAGTTTGTCCAGTAGTCCATCATAATGGGTTTATCCTCCACAATTGATAACTTGGTGGCATGTTGCAGCGTGATGCTTTCAGGGAGACGATATCCTGACGCCGTTGTCACGGCGGTTGTAGTCTGAGTGGTCGTGGCAGAAGTCGCGGGCTTGCTCATTTTATATGAAATTATAAATTATATTTGCGAATTTACTTTAAATAGTTATTTCGATTTATTCTTATTCAAAAAACCTTGTGAAAATCCCTAAATGTTAACCGCGACAGGGAACCCGCGGAGCTGTTTGCGGGTCATCCTTACCGCCTTTCATTTTTACTAAAAATCGTTATCTTATTCCAGTCATGTTATTTAGAGAAGCTTGATGTGCTGATGCAGGCAATAATAATCTAGCGACCTTCTGTTTTATGATTCTAATATATATATATGACTTCCCTCGAGAATCAGATAATCGAGGTTTATAGCGTTGCGATACAAGAATATATGAAATACATTTCAATTTCGGATGCAGTCAAACAATCAAGACACGCGAATCAAATCGTTCAAGTCGGATGGTCGACTCTTTCCCACATATTCAACATTGCCTACATTCAGACTCGAAATTTAGAAATCACATATAGATCATTTCAAAAAGCCTATTTAGTATATCTAGAATATGTAGAACAGATCATATGCTCCACCTCTTCTTATAAATTTGATAGTAACGGGGTTGTCATTTTTGTTTATAATAAAATATTTAACGAGCTAGATAAAACGTCAACCGAGATTCCTCCAAATTTTGTCGTTATAAGAGACGATTTGTTGAAATTAATAACGCAAGTTTCATCGGTTGTTTATGATTGGTCAAATCTGAATCTCTCGGTTATTGATCGTTATTCTATAGGTGAAAAATATTTACATTCATATTTGTTCATGTTTTGTAAAGAGGAAAACCAAGAATGGGTTCATGTATTTAGCGGAATGTCTGGGCGAAATTTGAAGCGGGATTTTGAATCACAGTCTCTTCATTTAAATGAATGCTATTATTTTGCAAAAACACATCGCATGAAGGAATCGAAAAAAATAAAGGTATCCAGTGATTTGTTGTCAGAGGAAACAATCAAAAGGCTTGGATCAAGACAATTTTTAGAATTGCTATTTACGCGCTAATGTTTTGCTTGTAATAGGTCTGGCTCATAATAATGGATTTTTTTCGAATCTTATCCTTTTTTACCTTAATTGTAGGTTCATCTGAACTACTGCAAATGTCCTGGTATTCGGATACCAATACAGTCTTGATGAAATCGAAAATGAAATAAAGTATTTTTTCGGAGCAGTTCCCCACAATGAGACAGCTTCCTGTTCTGAAAATCATGAATGAAACTTCAGTGTATTTTTTGTTGTCGTCCAATTCGCTCATTTTCATATTACGGTCGGAATCTGTAATGCAACCGCGCTGTTTGGCTACGTTGAATCCTATTTCGTTATTGAAATAGAATTTACATTTTACGCCAGGGTAACTGCATGGATCGAATGCCGACTCGATTTTATATTTACTACTTCTTAGGATGGAATGAAGACGATCGCGGTTGATATAGAACCCGCAATTGAAATTCGAATTAATAAGTACACTATCTTCCTTCTGATTTTCGACGAAATCAACCGGAATTTCCGAAACGATATATCTAGTCAAAACGTCTAGCACCATTATCTTTACCGCGTCGAGAAGTCCCGAGTTCAAAATTCCCGGAATTTCCATTTTTCCGGTATTGAATACTTTTACGTGGATCTCACGAAACGCCCCTTCATATTTGAAACGTAGAATCATGGCAAAACAATTATAAAACGCGTTTTTTACTTTTCCACGGCAATTCATGATGTCCTTTTTTGACATTCCGATTGTTATTTTACGTTCGTCTTTGAACTTTATTCTACGCGCGGCAGGATTATTAATCTGTTTTATAATATGCTCAGAGAAATGTGGGATATCAGTTAGACGTGACCTGTAATCGTCATAGTCTTCTGGCGTTTTTGACACTATTTTCATTTGTTTTTTCACTACACCGCTTATAGGCTTCCAATATTCTATCACTGGAATTTCCCAAAACACCTTATTTATGTCTACAATTTGATTCAGAAAGAGGACTTTTGTCTTAGTGGAAATATATAATTCCTGGCATTTAGGCGAATTTTGTAAAGTCACTGGAGATGTGTCTGCGTTTTTTGTTATTTCTATATTGGGTCCTCCCAATAAATATTGTTGCCATTCGTCGTCGATTGAATGTTTTTTGATCGATTGCACTTCGTCTGGCGATATGCGTTGGTAAATTGGTTCAACTTCTTGTAACATTATATAGTATCCTTTTGCTGATATAAAGAAGCCATTTTTCTTTATATCTTTTCAATTTTGTATTTTACTATTGAATAAAAATATCAGCCTATTTTATAGGTGAATGTTTGCGACAGAGACGCAAGCCGTTCGTTCTATTTCAAAGAAAATAAATGAAGTGATTATACCGAATCAAAGACCTAATATTGAATATGTATCCAATGAATCCAAAAAATCTATTCCGATTTCTATTAGAAAACAGTCGTGTGAGGAATCTATACCCGATCCGATGAGCTCTTCGTCGAGTCCTTCGGAAGGTTTTTTATCAAATTTGAAACAGCGTCTTAACTGCTATTATCAGTAGAGTCTCCCGTTATTTTATTTATTTATTTATTGAATCATAATAAATAAATATTTCGACAACCGCAGGATTCGAACCTACGAGGACATGGTCCAATGGATTTCAAGTCCATCGCCTTAACCACTCGGCCAGGTTGCCTTTTTGATGCGTCGTTCTAGGCGCATGGTTTTAATACAACGAGTTCTTTATGTGCGTTTTTCCAGTAATGTTATTTTTTGGAAACAAAAAATTGATTCTTAAAATAACCAGCCATTATAATCAAACAAACGCCCGAAATGCGCAATAATTCGATGTGGCATTACATATCCGATGATGACGAGGAAGACGAATATCCAGAGGAGGAACCATTCCATTACGAAGATAAATATTTGCATGACTACCAGTGGTATCACGAGAAATTCCCCGAAGCTTGGGCTCTAAACCATCAGGAGGGGACAGGTCCCGGACAGTGTAATAACTGCGCGGACTATGGATCAGTCAAGGGTGTCTTCATCGGGTATTGCGCGAATTGTGCTCTTTATTGCTATGATGGATCTCGCGGACGTGGATTCATGGGTTACGGCGTCGAGTTATCAGATAATGACGCGTTGCAGCATTCAAGCGTTTTCGATACTTATTTGGAAGGTTTGGATCTAAATAATATTCTTCCGATCCCTGGATGGAGTCCGCTATCTCCAGACTATGTCGCCGGAAATAATAATAATCCTCAGCGCGTGCCGAGCATTGATTATGACGAGGACGATTATTTAAATGCTGATCCTTATCCAGATGTCGAAAATAATGACAGCGATCCGTCATCGATCGTGAATCCTCATTTTGAAGGCGGTTATAACGATTTCTAAAGGGTAACCGAATTTATTATATTGTGTATTTTTCATGATTCGTGAAATCATGAAAAAGTAACTTCCTCTTTAAGCGATCGAACATCGCGACAGTCGAGGCAAAGCTTCTTTACGGATAGTGGGGTTCGAACCCACGCATCATTGATAACAGGTCTTGAATCTGTCGCCTTAAACCACTCGGCCATATCCGCTTTGTATGTTGCAACTTCCGTTTTTCAAATTTGAGTTGAATTGCTGTACGGAAGAATTAGTTAAGTGACATTATAAATGCAAAACTCTCGGTTTGTAATTATAATGTCACGGTTACTTTACGCATTCGAAATGCGCAAAGTTGAATTGCTGTCTTCGTTTTTATTTTCATTAAAATAATTGATTTGCTGTAAGAAGACTTGTAATTACCCGATAAGGGACTCGAACCCTCAACCTCAAGATATCTCTATCGCTTTTAACAAGCTTAGAAGTCTTGCGCTCTATCCAATTGAGCTAACCGGGCATTGTTATTTTTATTTTTTATGTGTATATTATATAAATGTCTCAAATGACAGTTAATGAATTATTTGATGGTAGACGTGACTATTTAAATGGATATATAGTTAATTACGATGGAAAAGATTTAGGAATTCTTAAAGAAATACGTGAATTCACCCACTTTAATGCTAAAAAAGAACTTGATGGTAAAGAATATATTTTTGACTTGGTTCCCATAACACCTATAACAAAACAATTTCTCCCCGGATATAAAACTGTTACATTGACAGCTATAGGCACCAAACCTGGAGGCAAATACAGGAAATCGCGCAAGCGCGGAAGAAAAGGACGAAAATCAAGAAAAGGAAGAAAATAAATATTTTTATTAGATATTTACAAATATATAATGAAAAAAGAGCTGTTGGATCTCATTTCTTCAGGAAGGGGTGAAGCAAGCTTCATTTGCAAGTAGTGGGGTTCGAACCCACGCATCATTGATAACGGGTCTTAAGTCCGTCGCCTTAAACCACTCGGCCATACTTGCTTAGTGATTTTTATGAGGGTTTACTCCCTCGCTAGATTGTTTTGTGAGACAATACTAGAAGAACTCGTTGGTCTTTGGATGAGACCCTTATTTCTGATTTTTACGAGTTTACTCTCGGATTTGTTCCCGCGGTTATCTCCGCACGGATTAAAGTTTCCTTTGTCCGCTCGCTTGCTCAGTGGAGGGGTTTTACCCTCAACCACCACGAAGTCATGTATCACACTGCGTGGCGCCCTACCAACCGGGCTATTGAACTGAGGATTTTTATGAGGGTTTACTCCCTCTATATGATTGTTTTGGGAGTCATCAATCAACTCGTTTTGGGTCTTTGGATGAGACCCTTATTCCGATACGGGGAATCGAACCCCGACCAAGGGAGTGAAAGTCCCCTATCCTAACCGTTAGACTATATCGGAGTAGGAAACCAAATGGTTCCCTTACAAACCCTCCTTTTTTCAGAAGGGCGTAAAATCTGCGGTTTCCCTTTTATTTTAAAGCAAATTTTAAAGTAGATTGCTGGATGGAAACGGTATTATTTTGCTATCGCAAAAGACTTGAAAGGTCCCACCGGGACTCGAACCCGGGATAACAGATTCAAAGTCTGTGGTGCTAACCACTACACTATGGGACCGATCGAGACGAAGTCTCTTTTCGTAAGTTTTTTAACGAGTGCCCACAACCTCAAGTAGTCCTAACGGGAATCGAACCCATGTCTAGTCCGTGTAAAGGACTTGTGCTAACCGTTACACCATAGAACCAATTCGCTTTTGACAGGGCTCGAACCTGCGACCTAACGGTTAACAGCCGTTTGCTCTACCTACTGAGCTACAAAAGCATGGTGATAGTTTTCGGAGATCTATCAACTTCACTCTTCAAGGGACTGAGTGACCCTAAGACACCCAATGAGGGGCTCGAACCCTCGACCACAGGATTAAAAGTCCTGCGCTCTACCAACTGAGCTAACCGGGTATAAGATGTCGAAGCTTTTGCTTCTTTAAGGCGCTACGTGCCGACCGTCGAGGCAAAGCCTCTTTAAGGCACTACGTGCCGACCGTCGAGGCAAAGCCTCTTTAAGGCACTACGTGCCGACCGTCGAGGCAAAGCCTCTTTAAGGCACTACGTGCCGACCGTCGAGGCAAAGCCTCTTTAAGATGTCTTCGACATCGACTCTTCCTGTTTGTATGAGTGCAGGGAAACTCTTTGCTCGATGAGAGACTTGAACTCTCGACCCTCAGCTCATAAGACTGATGCTCTAACCAACTGAGCTAAACGAGCGTTGATTGTTTTTTGTAATGAATTCTGGCATTTCAATTTTATTTGTTAGCGAAATGCTTTTGTTTTATATAAAATAATAAAATCTATCATTTATACAGGATATTGTTTTTCTAACCCCCCTAAATTAAACGTCTATATTTTATCACGTAAACTAACGTAAAAATAAATTAGTAAATCGTCCAAGTTGGTATCTATGGTATGTGTGATATTCGCAATAACATCTAGCAGCGACTCCGTAATGTCAGACGAATGTGTTCTTATAAGATGATTAAAAAACGATTGTATAATATGCTTTTTATCTACATTGTACTGTATACTAATCGCGTGAATATATTTTGTAAAATCTCCCACTGAGCATTCGCTTTTTATTTTTTTATATACGGTTTCCAACAATGTATTGTTAATAACGTTTTTTTCCCATTCCTTCATCTGTAGATTCTGATTCAGCTGCAAGAAGTTGATCATGCTCCGAATATCCGAATGATACATGGTCTGGATCGAATTAATTGCGTCCTCTGAAATCAAGATGTCCTCTTTTACCGCAATCGTCTTGACGAATTGATAAATGTCATTTCTTGGGAGCTGGTTGAATCGAATACAAATGAATTCATTTTGCAAAGACTCGTCAATCTTACTAATATAATTACAGATCAAACAGAATCTAACGTTATTCAGCGACGTCTGTAGCAAATACTTGAGAGCTTGTTGAGCATTCTTCGTCATATAATCGACTTCATCTAGAACTACGAATTTGAATCCCGTCTCGAATAAATTCAGTGATTTGACAAATGAGTGAATTTGGTTTCGAATGATGTCGATTCCACGCTCATCAGATGCATTCAAGTGAATCACGTTACTCTTATTTGGACGACTATGTCTTGTCTGATATTCATTGATCAGATTGATGATCGTGGTCGTTTTTCCTGTACCCGGAGGACCATAAAACAGCAAATTCGGGAAATATTGCTTCTCGAGTATGTTCTGAAAGAGTTCTCGGTTAATTGGGTCTAACACGATGTTTTCGAATTGAGTAGGGCGATATTTTTCAACCCACGGAATAGAAGGCTGAGCATCGATTGACATTATTCGTTATCGCGAATATTGTTTATATATTTTTATTTTGTTGTTTTTGTTTTACATTTTTCTTCGAGTTTTACAACACCGCCTATTTTACGCAAGCGGTGTTTTTTTGCTGCGATCTTGCTTCACACGATTATATAGCCGGGTCTCTTTAAGTGGGTTTGATAAAATATTATCTCTCAATATTATATAATGCCAGTAGATGTCAATGAATTATGCCCAACAAATAATATCGTCGAGGAATTAAATAAAATAATTAACGATGAAAAAGACGGCGAAAAAGACGCCATTTTATTCATAAAAAATATAGAGCAGATACTTTTCACTCGCCATTTTGGGAGCGACAAAAGAAATAAAAAAACGGTTTTAATGAAAGCTTGTGAAAGAGAGTTAGATAAACTGGCTTTATACATAGTGAAAACAGGTATGGAAAATGGATCCCTTGATTTAGATATATTGGATTCGGATAACAATAATGCTTTAATTTGGGCTATTCGACCGAAATTCAATAAAGTGGTCTTGGAAATGTTGAAATATGATTTTAATGTAGGACAAGCCACGATTAATGGATATACTGCGTTTTCGACAGCTTGTCAATTTTACGACATAGACATAGCAAATACGTTGATAGACCATTTCGAAAAAACGGGATCCGAAATAAACGAATTTCAGCTAGACGATGACGGCAATGCGGCATTTGATTTTTTATTGATAGGAGAATACGCGGAACATATTAATAAAAAGCCCTTTATTCGAATTATAAAATGGCTCTTGGAAAGATATCAAGAACACGATTCGGGAAGTGAAGTTCTTCAGCGAAATATTGTAAGAATTTGCGCCGATCATAATTTAATGGCGAAACTAGGGCTAAATCCTAGAGATTTTTGCGCGGCACCAAAAGCCGCTGTGGCTGATTTTTTGATGGGCGAACCTCTTGAATCTCCCAAATCAGGGAAAAACAGTAAACGAGCTACAAAAGGTGAAACTAAGGCAACGGCACTTCCTTTGCCTCAACTTGCTGTGCCCGTTCCTCGAGAACGCCCTCCTTTTCTTCCTCCCTCTCCATCGGAATATGAAAGATATGCAGTTTTACAACCAAAACGTCCGTTTCCAAGTCCTGACCGCGGAGGGAAGCGCACTAGAAAAAATTATAATAAATGAAAACTAAATAAACGTATATTATTTAGTTTATGAAAATGCAACATAGGAGCGTATTAAGTTATGGCGACGATGAATACTTACCCGTTATATGTATGGTCGGATGTAATCTGAAAGAAAAAAACTTATGCACGTGTATGTCTAAAAAAACTGTGAAAAACGGTGGTTATACAATTATTCGCGAAAAGGCTATTTGTCAAGACAAGGATGTGGATATTTTTTTAACTTATACAGATAAGGGTTTTGTTCGGGGGTTTTTATACGTCGATGGGAAAGAATATCCCATAGTAGACTATCGCGTATATGCCAGTTTACAGATTGAACATTATTGCTATGATAATATAGCAGGCATTCGACTTCCTGATGAGTTTGTGTTGGGGGGTCATTTTTTATAAAATGTAAAAAATTGAAAGTCTTTTTATTTTTTACATTTAGAGTATCTTTAACGAAATCAACATGTCGGTTCTTAAGCAGCTCGCCATTCACAACTTCTCTGCGGAATTGGGTCTGCCCGTGGAAATCTCCCACGAAATCATGGGGTTCTGCTTTTACGACACAGCCACTGCGGTTTGCCGAGCGGTCCACAAGGCAAATATGGCGGAGGTGGTGGATCGTTTTGATAATGCATATTGTAGTAGAGCCAGACCAATTTTAGAAGGGGTCGACCCTGACACTTGCGAACATTGGGCAATCTGCTTGACCAGACGGACACATGTGGAAATAGAACATGAAGTTCAATTCCAGGCAGTCAACTGTAGCATCTGCGGAAACTACAAGCATTGTGATACATTTCGCCCAACAGAAGAAGAATATATAGAGGCAGAATTGGCTGGAATTGTTCTTCCGGGCTTTCTGTTGGAAGATGTCCCCCTCCGCATGAGATGCTGTTGTCAGAATTAGATAAATTGTTGTGTGTATTTTACTAAAAATGTTGTATATTTTTCACAACATTATCCACTGGGAATTACTTTAAAACGGTAGGCTGCTCGATTTTAATTCTTGGCGTTTTCAAGAATTAAACTAAAAATTGTCTCTTCCAAAAAGCTAACAGAATTTTATAAATATTTTTCTAGAGAAAAGGGAGGGGGTCGCAATTCGAGAAGCGCGGCTTCTCTTAGAACCGTAGGTTCCCTGCTACTTTGGATATAAGTCCCTTGACTTGTTGTAGCAAAATCCCTATTCATTTGCGAAACGTGAACAAATACAAAAACTGATTTATATCGGAGAGAATATCGTCGCGTATACTCATCAAATCCGAATCCCGACGCGAGTCTAAACATTCGTCCAATTCGATCAAAAACCGGCGATATCCGTGCATTTTATCTTTGAACTGTTTGCTATCGTTTGACTGCATAATTTCCATATGCTTGTCCCATTCTTGAATGCGAGATTCGTCTTTTCCCAATAATACTTCTACGAATTTATCCACGTTTTCGTTTAATTTTCCATATAATTCGTCCGTGGCTTTGTGTTCCGCGTAAGAATGAGTTTTCCAGTGATAAAGTTTCACTACATTTATCATCTCTATGAATTTTCGAACAATATAGTTTTTCCTATTTGATCCCGGCTTTCTGTGCGCGGTCTTTCTCAAAACTTTCTTCCTTTTCAATGAAGACCTCGTTTTGTTTGATTTCATTTATTATTATAACTGGAGAAAAAATTGATACTTTATTAAAGTTATCATTGCTCAAATAACAACCAACCAACCAACCAAAGATGCCACCAAAGAAGTTCAAGATTATTAACAGACCCGCGTCCTCAGACTCTGTTAATCCAGGGATTATTTTGACGAGATATTTGTATATTAAACAAGAGGTTTTGGCGTCTCTCGCTTTCGCAATCTTGGAAAAACGCCGCGACGAGGCGCTTTTCTGGGGCTACGAATTGTATTATTCGGGATTCGAACGAGAAGTCATCGAATTCGTGGGTGCGATTTATCGCGATATGTTTCAACTAAAAAACCCCACGCTAGAGAAGTTCATGAAGTCGCAGACTGATTTATGGACCAAGGGGGAAGCATCTGATTCCAAGACAAGAGACGCCATCCTTGGAACACTTGTTGTGAACTTATTGTCTAGAGAATTTGAAGTAGACTGGTACATTCTAAATGGAAAACCGGAACCATGTGGTCCTCCGGTCAAAGATCACAAATTCTACGTTATCTTGGTAGACACCAATATAGAAAAATACAGGTCCGTCGTTTTGCCCGAGGACGTCAGTCCAAGATTCACATTGCCAAAAGCCTGTGTATTCAAGACCATAAAAACCGTCAATAATATTTTCGGAGTTTCGCATAAAGACATTGATTCCAAGACTATTCGACACATGCAATGCTACGATTGGCTTTACTATGCGTCGTTTTCGCCCGTTTGGTTGAATCGGATCAACGAATTCTGGGGATCAATCGACCATGGCAAAAAGACGGTGAAGTTCGCCAATGACGACAATGAAGAAGCGTTTTATGATTTGTATGGATACGAACCCGACGAACAACTTCGTGATACGCAGGAAAAATATACTCATTTGATGGATTACGAACAAATGAGTGTGCAGCAATTTTGCGAACGATTTGGAGCTAGACCTGAAACATTAGATATTATAAGTTATCATAGTAGTGAGAGCCATAAGAACGCCACCCCATAATGTATCCATAATAGCTAGTTTCAAATCCCATTTTTTTAACAAAGCATAGGTGGTAGAATCGTATACCCCGTATACAATAATTCCGAAGAAAAACGCCTCTAAAACGGAGCGATGCGTGCGCAGAATAAAATAATATAACCCGGCGATAAGAAACACATAGCAAACCGCGGCGGACCATAGTTTGACTTTAAGAGCTACGCGTTGGACTTGTATAACCTGATTTTCAAACGCGGTTCTATTCGCACTGAGATAAATAAAATCAAGCGCCAACATGATGATTGCCGGGAATACAATTAGTTTTGCGACGTTCATATTTTGGTGGATTTATATACTCAGAGAAATAATATCAGACGGAGAAGAAGAAGAAGAAGAAGAAGAACAAGAAGTAACGATGGGATCCTCTATAATCGATTTCTCTTTATCAGACGCTAATGTCGGACCGGGAACTTGGTCCGAACTTGGGAGGACATTAAATGTGTCCGTAATAATAGGTTCTGTATCATCTTCCGCCTTGGAAACGGGAGGGGGTGATTCCACATCAAGGTCTTTTTTCACAGGAATCTTGGTTATTTTTTTAGTGATATTCTGTTGCTGAAGCCAATGTATTCCTAAATTTGGTAAATTCGAAACGCAATTCATAACAGTGACATAAGAGGCACATGTGATAAAGGTATTCGCATCGGAATATTGGATAGAATACCACCAATAAGGAGGAACATAAAATGCATACCCCTCTTGAACGTCGAATTCCAAGAATTTGGTCTTATCGAAATCCTTCGAATACTGCGACTTCGGGACAAGTGGATGCACGGGCGATCGAAATTCATAATGTTCGTAGTCATTGATAGGATGTAGATATTTCGCGCATTTCCAAGGCGCCATCTTTACACGTATAGATCCGGAAGTCACGCACAAAAACTGGCGATAATAGGTATGATAACGGAGCGGCGTAATTGAACCCGCAGAACCAAATAATAAATCATAGAATTTATGTACATTAAAAACGGGCTTGAACCATTCATCCAAATCTTGAATAGGTTTCACAATCCCCGATTCTTCCAAGAATTCCGAGTTATCTTCGGAGAAGAAATGCGAGGCGTTATCGTTGTCAAACAATTGGTGCGTACTGTTTAGGGAAAGGGATACTGACTCTATACATGACCCCGAATCTTTATAATAATCATGCGCGTCTTTAATTGTTACGTCGTATGACCCTCCATATTTCAATATAAATCTTGGGGACATATCATAAAAAAACTTGGGTTCGACCACGTTGAAATTAAATAGTAACGGCTGTCGGATTTCGCACATTTCTTGGAGAT
>Ga0136642_1000489_pt1 | contig 20837 bp, 20 predicted proteins | sample LowCatLa1302831Y_FD_115313 | JGI IMG/M metagenome (GOLD analysis project Ga0136642, IMG submission 115313) | Freshwater microbial communities from Lower Cathedral Lake, Yosemite National Park, California, USA - 13028-31Y | ecosystem: Environmental > Aquatic > Freshwater > Lake ... | reverse complement strand
TTGTACCACTTGGACTTCGTTTGCATTTCCCAGTCACTTAGGTTGTTCAACTGGAAGGGTCCGGTGCCAATGGGCTTACCGCCACCCGTGGTGGCGTCACCTTGGCCAAAGGGGCAGTAGGCCTCGTAGGCCGTCAGAACTGCCGCCGGAATTGGCATACCACCAACGGCGTTCGCCGACAGCGCCGCGACCTTGGCCGCCGTCACCGTCTTGAAGGTTGACTTGTGGGCCATGAAGCCAATCTGACTCTGCGAGAGCCACAGCGGGAATGAAGCCCACGGGTGGCGAGTGGTGTAAAGGACCGAATAGGTGCTGATCTTGGTCACACTGGTAACTAGCGGAATAGCCGCGAGACCGACGGTGGTGTCGACGAATGCGGCGATCGCGTTGTACATCACCGCATCGGCATTGAAGGCATCTCCGTTATGGAACTTGACTCCCTGTCGCAGAGTGATTGTCCACTTGGTGTAGGTCGAGTCCGGAACCGCACTCAGCGCGAGCATGGGCAGAGCCTTCGTTCCGTCGTGGCTCGCCGCGAACAGGCTGTCGTACACAGTTTGGGCAATGCAGAATCCCGAGGCGTCGAGCTTGCCCTGCGATCCAGAGAAGCCCAGCTTGGAGGGAGCCTCGGCCTCGATACCGGTGACCAAATCCCCTCCGGCAGTGTGTCCGCCATCAACACCAGGTGTCGCGGCACTGGCGACGTCAGCCAGCAATACGTCGACGACCGAACCGGCCGTTGCGATGCCACCGGCTACTGCTGCCGAACGAGTTAAAAATTGCCTACGATCGTACGTTGCGGTCACGATTCCCCCATCTTTCGCGAGACCTAAGTCTCTCTTACGCATTGGCCCCCAGCGAACCACGCGTTCTGCAAACTATATCCCCACTGACGACAAGGTCAAGTCATGAAATAGTTTTTCTCTTATGAAATAGAACGTCGTTACACACCCACTCGCAACTGAGGCAACGCTCCACCACGTAAGCCTTCTGAAAAACACTTTTGGCACCTAGTTCAGTGAAGAGATTATGGCGTCAAAATTCGACGGAAGCGATGCGATGCGACGACGAGGCCAATCAGCCCCATCACCACTAAGTAGATAATGTGAACGGCGCTCGACGGTCCGATTTGTCCCAAACTGAAACCCCGCAGGAGCGCCGCCGACTGGTAGAGCGGTGAACAACGAACCAAACCTTGCAACCACCCAGGATAGAGGGTGATCGGAAAGAAGGTCGCCGAGAAGAGAAATATGGGGAGTTGAATCAGGGCCACGGTGTCGAAATCCTGCCAGCTGCGAAGCCAGGTGCACGCCGCGAGGCCAACACTGGCGAAGGCGAAACTCGTCAGAATCGCTCCTGGCAAGCACAGAAGCACCCAAGGGGATCCGGCGTCACCGAGGATAATCATGCACGTTAAAAATGATGTGGCGTAGATAGAACCTCGAACGAGCGCCCACCACACTTCGCCCAGTGCGATGTCATTAACGTCCAGTGGGGTCGCCAACACTGCGTCGTAAGTATGAGCCACTTTCAACTTAAAGAAAGTATTAAAAAGCGCGTCAATCACCGCCCCGTTCATCGCCGAAGTGGCCAACATTCCCGGGGCGACAAACATCGCGTAGGTCACGAGCCGATCACCCGCGCTCAAAGAACCAACGAGGTGGTTTAACCCAATACCGAGACTCAGTAGATAAAAAAGAGGTTCAAAAAAACCCGAGACCAGCATCAACCACTGCGTGCGATAGATGACGACGTTGCGCTCCAAGATACGCAGGCTTCGACGTGAACCGAAGTGTAGTTCGGGAAAAATTCTCATTAGCTACGAGGCCAAGCGACGGCGTAGATTTTTCTTTGCACTCCGTAGCCCTAGGAACAACATGCCTCCGAGCACCGTGAGGTGTAGAACCATACTTCCTACTTCAGCGTGACCGAAGGCGGCGCTGCGCGCCAGTGCCACCCCGTGATAGAGCGGCATGAGCTGCACTACCGGACGCAGGTAGCCCGGGTATTGACTCATCGGATAGAAGGTGGCGGAGAAGAGAAACATCGGAATAATCAAAAAGCGATAGATGGATGTGAAGGACGCATCAGACTCACGAGTACTCGCGAAGGCCATGAGGGGGGCGGCGAAGGCCAGGCCAATGAGAACCGCTAGGAGTGGCAAAGTCAATGCCCACCACGAGTTTAAAGCCCCGAAGAAGGCAATCGTGATCGTGAGCACCACTCCCGTAAAGAAGAGTCGCACTCCCACCCACGCCAATTTACCCAACACGATGTCCTCGGGTTCCAGTGGTGTCGCCACCGCTGCGTGATATGTCCGCACCCACTTCACCGCACCCAAGACCGGCCACATGGATTCACTTTCTCCGAGATTCATGGCTGTGATGGCCAGGAGGCCGGGTGCCACAAAACGTAGGTAGCTGCGGCCCTCGACTAATCCGGTGTGTGCCGACACCAGATGGCCAACGCCGAGTCCCATGGAGGCCAGGTAGAGGAGCGGAAAGAGAAAGGTACTAATGACGGAGGCTCGCCACGTCTGCAAATAAAAAGCCCCGTGGTACCACAGCGAGCGATGCCACCGGGGCCAGGTTCGAGTGCGCCCTCGGCGAATTGTTCGATCCACTAGTCAACCAGGGTGCGACCAGTGAGACGTAAAAAAACATCTTCGAGCGACGAACGGCGAACCAGGGCGCTCTCTGGTGTGGCCCCCGTGGCGTGAACTGCTCGCAGGACCTCGTCCCCATCGTGAACGTACAGGAGGAGACGATCGGGGAGAACCTCGACGCGCTCCGCGTACTCGCTAATTCGATCGACGTACGGCTCCTGGCCCTCGGCGCCAAAGCGTAACTCGAGGACTTCGCGCGTCGAGTATTGCTCGATCAGTGCTCGCGGTGCACCTTCAGCCACGATTCGGCCTTGGTCCATCACGACGAGCCGGTCGCAGAGCTGCTCTGCCTCGTCCATGTAGTGGGTGGTAATTATTAGAGTCACGCCATCGCGTTTGAGGCGGTAGAGGCGGTCCCATAGCAAGTGGCGTGCCTGGGGATCAAGGCCCGTAGTGGGTTCATCCAGAATCAAGAGTTCTGGCTGGTTGAGTAGAGACCGAGCAATCGTAAGGCGTCGCTTCATTCCACCCGACAAGTTGTCGCACTTGTCATCCGCCCGATCACTCAGTTGAGCGAACTCTAAAAGCTCGGTAGCTCGCTGTCGAATTACCTTGCGCGGAATATCGAAGTAGCGCCCGAACATCAGCAGATTGTTCATAACCGAGAGCTCGAGTTCCAGGGTGTCTTCTTGTGGTACGACTCCGAGTCGGGCGCGAATTTCGGGGCCGTGACTGACTGGATTGAGACCAAAGATTCTTATTTCCCCCGCCGTCGGCTGCGAGACAGCCGAAATCATTCGCATAGTCGAGGTCTTCCCCGCTCCGTTCGGACCGAGGAAACCAAAACTCTCGCCTCGCTCAATAGAAACGTCGATGCCGTCGACGGCTCGAAAATTACCAAACTGCTTGACGAGCCCACGGGCGCTCAGGAGGGAATCGGAGGTCATGACGCACCGAAGACTACCAACACTGGCTCCTGAGTCTTAGACTCTAGGAGCACCCAACAGTTCCCTAACTGGGTTCGCCAGGTGTAAACGGAAATGAAGACCACAATCTTAAAGACGCCCGAAGATAGTTCGAATGCGGGAGCGTTCCGCGTCGAAACACGAGGCATAGATTTCGTCCCCGAACATCACCGCTGGGCGACTCCGAGAAATATTGGGGCCATGTGGGCCGGATCTTCAATCAACGTGGAGTATTTCGTTTACGGCGCGCTTCTTATGGGTTTCGGATTCAGTTTCTGGAATGCACTTATCCTCATTGTGGTCGGTAATCTTTCGTTCCTTCTCCTCGGCCTCGCATCACTGCAGGGCCCAGAAACTGGAACAACGGCTTTCATCATTTCTCGAGCAGCCTTCGGTACTCGAGGGAGTCGGATAGCGGCATTTTTTAATTGGATCACCATGCTCGGCTTCGAGACCGAGGGTCTCATCCTCATCGTGGGCGCCATCTTGGTTGTGGCGAGATACGGACACTTTCACGTTTCCAACCTGAGCGAAATTCTGATCATCGTGCTCGCCACAGCGGTGCAGGCCGTCATTCCGTATCTTGGTCACGCCACCATCGTCAAAGTGCTGCGCGCACTCATCATCCCCTTCGCCATAATCTTCGCGATCTTCGCCTTTTTTATAAGCCGACACGCCAGCACGACCCACGTAATCGTCTTCGCGCACGGTTGGGAATCCTTTAGCGCTGGCTTAGCCTTCGTCATCGCCCTTTCGGGACTGGGGTGGGCCGAATGCGGCAATGATTACTCCCGCTACCTCCCGCGCAGCGCTTCAAAAACAGCCATCGTCGCTTGGATATTTCTCGGTACGGCCATCCCCGAAATACTCATGATGAGTCTGGGCGCACTCGGTTTTACTTTTCTCTCGAACGCCAGCACCTGGAACAGCGCCAATCCTTTTGACGCCCTCTATCACCAGAGTTCCCTACCCGCATGGTTCGTCATTGCATTTCTCCTCTTCGCCGTGGTCCAGTTATTCGCCGTCAACTCCCTCGACCTCTACTCTTCGGGTGTTTCCCTCCAGGCCATGGGCCTCCACCTCCGGCGATACCAGGCGGTACTACTCGATAGCGTCATCGTCTGCGCCCTGACTATCTACGCCAGCTTCGCTTCGACTTTCTCGCTGTACATGAAAGATTTCGTTGGCATCATCATCGTGTGGATTTCTCCCTGGTTCGCGATCTTCATCGTGGACTGGCTGCTGCGGCGTGGACGCTACAACGCCACTGAGTTACAACGCGACGACCCTGAAGGTCTCTACTGGGGCCATCGCGGTTTTAACTGGAATGCCGTCATCGCGTTCATCTCGGGTCTCGTAGCCGCCACCATTTCGTACGCGAAGGCCCCGCCGCCCGTCAACTTCCCGCCTCACTGGATAACAGCCTTCTCTAATCACTTTGGAGGTTTTTGGTGCACGGGTGCCACAGATCCCTCGGGCTGCGGAATTGTGGGCTGGTTTAGCGGGGCCGATCTGTCTTTCTTTTTCGGCGTCACGACGTCTGCACTGCTCTACTACGTCCTCGAAAAGTCCAGCAACTTTGTCGCCCAGCAAGTAGCGCGGCAGTAGTTCACCCGACCCAGTCTTCGACCATGGCACCCGTTTCGTCGGGGCGAAAAACCGGTAACGCGCCGAGTGAGCGAACCAGAGCCGCGTCGTCGCCGAGTCCGGTAACCCACTGCGCCGCCTCGGTTACCAGTGCGCCAATCACGACTACTTCGGCACCAATGGAGCGCAGGAGTCGCACGCTCGCACCGGTGGAGGCACCAGTGGATACGACGTCGTCAACAATGGCCACTCGCTTACCCTTCACCGTATCGATACGCGCACGATCAAAGAGGAGACGTTGGTCAAACTTGGTCGTGATGGAACGCACTGGTTCGCTAATGGCGTCGGTCAGATGAATCTTGGGAGTCTTGTGAAGGACGGCGTAGTGATCGTGGCCGAGGTGACGAGCGACCTCGACGACCACCGGGATGCCCATCGTCGCCACCGTCGCAACAATGTCCACGTTGAATGGCCGCAGGAGATCAGCGAGTTCACGTCCGGCGGTTGACATGAAATCCAGACCCATATCTACAGTAATCAGGAGCGCCAGGGCCAGGCTGTCACTCAAGGGCACGATGGGAAGGTCTACGTGCTGCGAGCCGATGTCGACGGGATACGTAAATTGACTCACCAAGAGCGAGCATACTGAAAGCTATGACTTCTCCAGAACGACCAGCCCTGACGCTCGAACTCGCACAAAAAATGTTGGCCACCGCGTACGAGGAAGCCCGCACGGGCCTCGCCGAGGGCGGCATCCCCATCGGGGCGGCACTCTTTCACCGCGATGGCACTCTGCTCGGATCAGGTCACAATCGCCGCGTCCAGGAAGACGACGCCTCGGTACACGCCGAGACTGACGCTTTTCGCAAAGCGGGACGCCGCCGGGACTACCCGGACTGCGTCATGGTCACCACCCTCTCACCCTGCTGGTACTGCTCCGGTCTCGTGCGTCAGTTCAACATTGGATGCGTGGTCATTGGCGAAGACGAGAATTTCTACGGTGGCCACGATTGGCTTCGGGAACTCGGTGTTGAAATTTTGGTACTCGACGACCCCGGATGTGTGCAATTACTCGCCGCCTTTACCCACGAGCACCCCGAGCTGTGGCACGAGGATATTGGCCTCTAGGTCAGTGAACTGGTAGTCCGAAGAGCCGGTCTCCGGCGTCACCGAGGCCTGGAAGGATGTAGCCCTGTTCGTTGAGAACGGGATCGCAAGCTGCCGCCACAATACGAATAGTGGGATGGTGCCGTCTGACGAATGCCACTCCCGCCTCCGCAGCGATGAGACAGAGCACGGTGATCTCGCCGGCTCCACGAGACACCAACATGTCGAGCACCGTCACCAGGGAACCACCCGTAGCCAACATGGGATCGCAGAGAACTACTGACGCCCCCTCGAGTTCACGGGGCAGACCATCTAGATACACGGTGGGCTGCAAGGTCTCTTCATTTCTCCGCAGACCCACCAAACACACCCGGTGGCGCGGCAACACCTCCTGGACCTGCGGACTCATGCCCAAGCCCGCACGCAGGATGGGCACTATCAGGTATTCCTGTTCGAGCTGTACCGCGGGGGCCGCCATCATGACCGGGGTGTCCACTGTGGTGGGCGTCGTGGGAGCGAAGCGAAAGGCCTCGTAGGTGAGAAAACGGGTGATCTCACCGGCCAGCCGTAAAAAGTCTGCATTCGACGTAGAGGATGCGCGTAGCTCGCGTACTTTGTCAGCAACGATGGGGTGGTCTACGACGAAGATTTCATTCACGCTCAACACGATAGGTCCCACGTACGCCTTCCTCGCTCCTACGCTGGTCCCGTGAACGAACCGCACCACAACTCCGCCGAGCTCGCCTATCTCACCAGCGATGAGATTTCCTCGAAGTTTCGTGACGGGTCTCTCACTTCACTCGTGCTCGTCGACGCTCTCTTGGAACGCATGAGCATCATCGACCCGCCCGAGGGGGCCGTTGGCTTGTCGGCGATCGCCGCCATCGCTGACGATGCTCGCGACCAGGCGCTGCGCTGCGACCGCGAACGAGTCGAAGGGAGTTCCCGCGGCACACTCCACGGAATCCCCGTATTGATTAAGGACAACATCGAAGCTCTCGGACTTCCCGGTTTCGCCGGATCATCAGCTATTGGCGCAGTCGCGCAGCGCGACGCCGAGCTAGTGCGCCGACTGCGTGAATCTGGCGCCATCATTCTCGCTAGTACGAATCTTTCCGAGTGGGCCAACATGCGTTCGCCACGCTCCAGCAGTGGTTGGTCGGCCACCGGTGGCTTGGTGGGCAATCCCTGGTCGCTCGATCGTTCCGCCGGAGGTTCGTCGTCTGGATCCGGCGCAGCCCTGGCTGCCGGTTTCGCTCCGTTAGCCGTCGGAACTGAAACTGATGGCTCCATCGTCTGCCCCGCCTCACTCAATGGCGTCGTGGGCCTCAAGCCCACCGTCGGCGTCGTTCCCGCGACGCAGGTGGTCCCCATCAGCGCCAGTCAGGATAGCCCTGGGCCGATGGGGCGCCGTGTGGCCGACGTAGCACGACTCTTTGCGGTCCTGTCGAGTCAAGAAGCTCCGCAGGAAACCGAACTCCTTCCCTGCGTGGTCGCGACGAACTGGCGTACGGGCCACCAGCCCACCGACGACGTCTTCGATGACGTCGTGGCTCGACTTCGAGCGGGTGAAATGGAGCTCATCGACCGTGCCGTGGCGCTACCGGGTTCCACCGAGGGTGACGACGAACTCACGGTTCTGCTCTGTGAACTTCGTGACGACCTCTCTTCCTACCTCGCGTCTCGGCCAGGTAGCCACGTGCAGTCCCTCGCCGAGGTCATCGTCGTCGAGGACAAAAATCGAGCCATAGAACAGCCCTACTTCGGCCACGAGTTCTTCACTATGGCCCTCGCCACCGGGGGCCGAGACGCCACCTACGCGGTTGCCCGCGAGCGTAATGTCACGTGGGCGAACGATGTCTGTCTCACGCCAGCTATCGAGGGAGCCGGGGTTATTCTGGCGCCCGCCTACGGGCCCGCCTGGAAGAGTGATCTGATTGTTGGTGGGCATCCAGCGATTGCCAGTGTGGCGACAATGGCACCAGCCATTGCTGGCTGGCCGATTCTCTCTCTCCCGATGGGCTTCGTTCACGATATGCCGGTGGGCCTCGCCCTGATCGCGCGTCCGGGTGAGGAATGGTTGCTACTCGCCACCGCCGCACGCATCGAGAGTCTCGTAGCACTCGACAGCAAGCGACGGCCAGAGTGGCGGGTCCCTCGTCGGGGTTGAGTCCTCGGAGTACTAACCTTGCAAAGGTGACTTCCCCTTATTCAGCGGCTTCGGTAACCGCCGCATCGCAGGGATCCAATCCCTACGGGGGAATTACGTCGAAGTATCCCGGACCTCGCGCTCAAATTTCTCGGGACCAGTCCCTCGTCTGGTGGCGACGGATTCTGCCCGTTATCGCCGCTCACCGCATTAGTTTCTTCGTCGCCATTGCCCTTTCATTCGTGAGTCTGGTTTTGCAAACCATGATTCCGAAAATGCTGAACTCATCAATAGATGAAGCCCTGGTGCACCACACGGCCTCCCTGCACTCGAACGTCCTCAAAGTCATCGCTATCGGGTTACTGGCCGGAATTACCGGAATCGTCTCGCGTCGCTACGTCTTTTCCACGGCGTACAACGTTGAGGCCGACTTGCGTTCACTGATCTACGAGCACCTGACCTGGCTCTCGTTTTCTTTCTACGACCGTGTCCAGTCCGGGCAACTCATTAGCCGAGCGAACAGTGACATCCGCAGCGTGCAGATGTACTCGACCTTCGCGCCCCTGATCGTCGTTCAGTGCTCGATTGGGATCGTGGCCTTCGGTTTCATGCTTTCCATCAACGCACCTTTGGCTTTCATTGCCATGATCGTCATGCCCCTGCTCTACTTCGTGGGGATTCGAATGCGCGAGGTGATGTTCCCCATCTCGTGGATCACCCAGGCTCGCCTCGCCGACGTCGCGACCATAGTTGACGAAAATATCAACGGTGTTCGGGTCGTCAAGTCCTTCGCCCAAGAAGAAGCTGAAATTAATCGGCTTGCGGACGCCGCCGAAAAAGTGGCGTGGGCTTACATCAAAGACGCCAAAATTCGCGGACAGTGGTCGCCCTGGGTTCAAAATCTGCCGCAATTGGGACTCGCAATGGTTCTTTTGTTCGGTGGTTGGATGGTTCTCGACGGTCACATCGGCATCGGTGCGATTTTAGCTTTCAACGCCTATCTCTTGATGCTCCAGGCACCCTTCATGATGCTCGGCCAGCTGGTCATGATGGGCCAGCGCGCCAAGGCCAGTGCCGAACGAATCTTCGAAATTCTCGATGAAAACCCAGAAATCATTGAACGCAATGGTGCCTTTGATCTCACGAACAACCAAGGTGCCGTTGAATTCAATCACGTACGTTTCGGCTACGGCGATGGTCCCGACATTCTCACCGACTTCACCGCCACCATCAATCCTGGTGAAACGGTCGCTCTGGTCGGCGTCACTGGTTCGGGCAAGTCAACCCTGGCGCGCCTCCTCACCCGTTTTTACGACGTGCGAGATGGTTCGGTCACCCTCGACGGCCACGACGTTCGGGATCTAACCCTGTTCTCGCTGCGAAAAAATGTGGGTGTAGTACTCGACGAGCCATTCCTCTTTTCCGTCTCGATCGCCGAAAACATTGCCTACGGACTGCCCAACGCCGGTCGAGATGAAATCATCGCCGCCGCCAAGGCCGCCAATGCCGACGAATTCATCGTCAAAATGGCCGACGGCTACGACACCGTGGTTGGTGAGCGTGGCTACACCCTCTCGGGCGGACAGCGCCAGCGAATCGCAATCGCTCGGACTCTTCTGGTCAACCCCCCGGTGCTGGTGCTCGACGACGCCACCAGCGCGATTGACGTCCACGTGGAGGCCGAAATCTACAGCGCCCTTAACCGTCTGCTCGCTAATCGCACGACTTTAGTCATCGCGCATCGAATTTCCACCATCGCCCTCGCCACACGCGTGATTCTTTTGGACCAGGGACGCGTGGTCGCCACCGGAACCCACAATGAACTCTTGGCTTCGACCCCGCTCTACTCGCAAGTACTCGCCCAGACCACCTCCGAGGCCCAGTAGTGGCGTGGGGCGGCGGTTGGGGCGGTGGCGGAGGCGGCGGTTGGGGCGGCGGCGGGAGTCATCCTGGTGCCGCTGGCAATGGCTTGCCCTTCGGCGGTATTCCCCAGGAGTTGATGAATGGTGTCAACAAGATTCTCAGCGACGAGCCCGTTCATCCGGACAGCGATATTCGCTTCACCCAACTGCCCAACGAACACGATCGCCATCGCTTGACGCTGCCCCAACTGGTGTCGGGCTACCCCGGACTTTTGGCCGTGGGCTCCCTGCTGGTCATCGCCATCAGCGTGCTACTGCAGGCTGGCCCCAAGCTCACCGAGGTCGCCATCAACGATGGCATGGTGCCCGGTCACCGCTCGCTCACAGTCATCACCGTCTGTGCGGCTCTCTACCTGGTCATTGCCTTCGTCAGCGTCCTCCTGCAGAGAATTCAGGTGGACGTCACGGGTCGCCTGGCTTCACGCATCATGCACGACCTTCGCGTTCGAGTCTTTACCCACTTCCAACGTCTCAGCCTGGATTTTTTTACTGACGAGAAGGCCGGCGTCCTCATGAGCCGCATGACGAGTGATATCGAAAATCTCCAACAGCTCCTCCAGGATGGCATCAGCACTTTCGCCCTGCAGGGTCTCACCATGATCATTATCACTATCGTGCTGTTCGCCACCAACGTCGTACTAGCGGCTTGGACCATTCTGCTGATTGTCCCGGTTCTCTTCGTCCTCTCGGTGTGGTTTCACGTGTCCTCCGAAAAGGGCTACCTGCGCAGTCGAGACGGCATCGCCAACGTACTCTCGGACCTCTCCGAGTCCCTCTACGGAATTCGCGTAGTGACGGCCAACAACCGCCAGCCCCGCAACATTGTGAACCACCGTCACGTCGTTGGCGCCTACCGTGACGCCAATCTCTACACCGGCAGGGTGAACGCAATCTACGGTCCGGCCACCATCATGATCGGCATCTTGGGTCAGGCCCTCCTCCTGGGCATCGGTGGGGACATGGTCTTGCACCACACGCTCTCACTCGGTGCGCTCGTTGGTTTCTTTCTCTATCTGAATCGCTTCTTCGGTCCCATTCAGTTACTCGTGCAGCAGTACAACTTGCTCCAGCAGGGTCGCTCCTCCATCATCAAGTTGCGAGAGCTCCTAGAAACCGCCCCCAGCGTCACCGAAACCGTTGATTCCACAATCCTGCCTCCCCTCGAGGGCCGCATCACCTTCGAGCACGTCACCTTTGGCTACGACCCCGCTCGGCCAGTCCTTCACGACGTCAATCTCGAGATCCAACCTGGTGAGTCGGTGGCCTTCGTCGGACCCACTGGCGCCGGTAAATCCACGATGGCAAAATTGGTGACACGCTTTTACGACCCCAGCTCGGGGCGAGTCTTGCTCGACGGCGTCGATGCTTCGAGCGTCACCCTGCACTCTCTTCGTAGCCAACTGGGCGTCGTGCCCCAAGAGGCCTTCCTCTTCGCCGGATCCATTCGAACCAACCTGCAGTTCGGTCGCGCTGGCGTGACGGACGCCGACGTCGAAGAAGCCATTGACGTCGTTGGTCTGCGCGATCTCATCGACCGCTTGCCTAACGGTATCGACACCATTGTTCACGAACGCGGTCAGACGCTGTCCGCCGGTGAGCGCCAGCTCCTCGCTCTCGCCCGCGCTTTCCTCGCCCGTCCTCGAGTTCTCGTCCTCGACGAGGCCACCTCGTCGCTGGACCTACGCAGCGAGACAGTTATTGAACGAGCCCTCGACCGACTACTCGAAGGACGTACGGCAATTCTGATTGCTCACCGTCTCACGACGGCTCAACGTGCCGACCGTATTGTCGTCATCGATAATGGCGGCATCGTGGAGATGGGCAGCCCCGCCGAACTGCTACGTCGTGGTGGCGTCTACGCCGGTATGTACGAAGCCTGGCTCCAGTCGGGTGGACGCGACGCCACTCGCTAGGAGACTCGTTTCGTCAGAGTGACGAATTCTTCCATCAGGGCGGGCCAGAGCGCCCGCGGTACAGCGTGGCCCATGCCCGGGTAGACCACGTAACGAACATCCTTGAGCGCCGCCGCGGTGGCCTCGCCCCCGGCGAGTGTGACGAAGGGATCCGCGTCACCGTGCACGACGAGTGCGGGGATACTGACACCAGCGAGCAGCGGACGGCGATCGGGAGAGGTCGCGCACGCCGCCATTTGGCGCATGACACCCGCAGGGTTACGCCCCCGTTGCCACGCCAAAGTGGCCTGCTCGCGAATCCACGCTTCATCAATCGGGTAGGTGGTGCCATTCGTTAGCTGCCAGCTAACAATTTCCTCCTCGAGCGATTCTTCGAACTCTTCGCTACGAGGGGTGAAGAGTGACTCCATGACTTCGGGCGTTGGCTCACCCACTTCCATGGGATTAGGACTACTCATAATCGAGGTGAGAGTTCGAGTCAGATGGGGGTGGTCAATGGCGAACTGTTGGGCGATCATCCCCCCCATTGACTGGCCGATCACGTGAACGGGACCGAGCCGTAAGGCCTCCACTAGTTCGGCGGCGTCCCGGGCCATGTCTCCGACGAAATAGGGCGCTAACTGTTCACCCGACAAAATAGCGAGCGCGTCGGGGGTTCCGGCATCGGTCAGCCAGGTCGAAAGACCGACGTCACGATTATCGAAGACGGTCAGGAAAAATCCCGCGTCGGTAAAACTCGCGAGAAAATCGGGTGACCAGGACACTATTTGCGCACCCAGACCCGCAATCAACAGCACTGCGGGATGCGTAGGGTCACCGTACTGCTCGTAATAAATCTCTACACCGTTCACCGGAATTTTTGCCATATCTATCCCCCACTTCTCTGCGAGTGAGGTTACACCCCGTTCTCAAAATTCGGGTTAGAGCGCAACCGCGCAGCGATTGGGACCCAGTTCTAATTCTCGTAATTCGACTGCGTCCATTGACGAGCGACCGGCATTAAAACGAACTATCTCTTGATAATTGCCCGGTCGGTCGCTGATGTTGGCCACAGCCCAAGTCACGAAGTCCTCCTCGGTGAGAGCCAGGGCTGGGAGCGACGTGCGCAAATCGCCCAGCCGTCGCGTCGTGGCTTCGCCGGAGCGAATACTCACACTGTCGCCAAAGTGGGCGGGGAAGATCAGAAAATCATCGTTCAGCGGGAGGACTCGATTGTGCAAGCTCTGATAGAGGGAGTGCGCAAAAGCTTCGGCCTGATCGGCGAGATCGGGTCGTCCAACAGACTCCAAGAACAAGGTGTCACCCGTAAAGAGCGCGACCTCGCCAAGTTGAAAGACGGTTGAGCCTTCCGTGTGGCCCGGTGCGCTGACGGCGGAAACGGAGAAGTGGACATCGTCACCCAATTGGATAGACAAACCATCAACCATGGGGGTGAAGGCAAAATTGAAGGGATCACTCGCATTCAGCACCAGTGTCGCTCCCGTCGCTCCCGCCAGCTCCCGGGCGCCGCTGAGGTGGTCCGCGTGCAGGTGAGTATCAAAGACGTGACTAATTGTGAGCCCGTACTGCTGGGCAATGGCCACGTACCTTTCGAACTCCGCCGATGGATCGATAACAATGGCTCCGTGTGCCGCACCGACGACGTAGCTCAAACAGCCCTTGCCCCGTCGGCGAACCTGAATAACTAGGGCACCACCCAGTGTCATTTCGACCTGGTCGTAGGCCACGCCCCACGCCCCCATGCCCCCCGCCAACACGGCGGCCGAAAGACCAGCTGACCGTAATATTTCAGCGCCCTGCTCGGCACGAGCTGCTTTGGCACAAATCACAACCACTTGAACCCCTGATGGAAAATTGAGACAGGAAGCGGCCAAGTCGCCCAGTGGAAAATTCCTGGCCCCGGGGATACGCCACTGCGCGTACTCCTCGGGTTCACGGACATCACAAAGAAAAAGTTCGTCGGGGCGGTCGAGAAGGGAAAGAAAGTCGCCCATCGAAATGTCGTCATTGCGCATACGACCAGCGTAGGGTTCGCCCCTTCCAGGACCTAAGGTATTTTCGTTACTGTTTCGTGACACTTAACAAAGAGCCCCCATGCCGAACGAACCTCAGCCTATTTCTGCCATTGAGGCCAATGAGTTGCTCAGCAGTGGAGCCCTTCTGCTCGACGTGCGTGAAAACGACGAGTGGGACGCCGGACACAGCGCAGTAGCCCTCCACATCCCGCTCGCCGAGGTTCCCGATCGTTGGTCAGAAATTCCGAACGACCAGATTGTGGTCTGCGTCTGTCGCGTCGGCGGTCGGTCAGCCCGGGCCGCAGAATTCCTCTTTCAGCAGGGCTACGACACTCGTAATCTCGCCGGGGGCATGCTGGCCTGGGAAGAAGCCGGGCTGGCTTTCATCGCGGCTGACACCACCCCCCGCATTATCTAAAGAGTCTCCAGATTCCCGACGCTGTCAGCCCTAGTTCGACAGCGTCGGGAAGCCACTCAGAGATTTTCTTGCAACTCCAGGATTTCGATATCCGCAGCGTGCCGGTCTTCTTTGGACGGCGGGGAGAAGTAGCTGCTCCCCTTCTGCCAGTAGTAGGCCATTGGGATAAGTCCCAGGGCCAGAGAACCTAGACCCACCCAGAGAGTGGTGTTGTCGAGGCCTGGAATCACCTTGACGAAAATAAATGCCATGAAGATGGCGCCGAGTAACGGCCACGCGCCCATGAAAATAAAGTTTCCGACGGACTTAAAGAGTTGGCGACGATAGAGCACTACGACCGAGAGTCCCGCCAGAGAGTAGTAGAGGCAGATTTGCAGGCCAATGGCGTTGTAGCCTGCAGTCAGAATCGTCTGAATCGAACCAACGTAAATGCTACCTACGAACAGCCCCAGCGAAATCACCGCGACAGTCAAGGTGGCCACGAGCGGGCTCTTGCGAACTGGGTGGACGCTACCCAATTTGTGCGGCAAAGTATTGTCGCGGCCCATTGCGAAGAGCGTTCGTGTGACTTGGATCAAGGTCGTTTCCAGCGTGGCGACGGTTGACAAGAGCACGGCCACCACAATGAGCTTTCCACCTGTACCGTGCCATACGGTTTGACCCAGAACGGCGAGAATATCGGCTGCGTTGTTGGAGTCCTGCAGTTGGGTCGGGGTGAGAACCAGGTTGCTAGCCACCGTGAACACTTCGAAGAGGCCAAAGACGCAGATAGTCCCGATAATGCCGCCCATGCCCGAGGTCTTCTTGGCGTTCTTGGTCTCTTCGTTGAGATTCGCCGTGACGTCCCAACCCCAGAAGTAGAAGGCCGCGAGAAGGGCTCCCGACACAAAAACCTTAAAGCCCGACGGGCCGGCCTGTTGGAAAATAGAGGGCGAGAACCAGTGCCAGGAGAACTGCACCACGTGATGCGTATGGAAGATCGCGATGACGGCAAAGAGCAGTAGGAGAAAGACCTCGATACAGGACATAACAATCTGCACCGTCACCGTCACAGTCACGCCCGCCGCCACGGCTCCCACCATGAGCAGAAAGAACAGTGAACCCAAAATCACGATCCAGTTTTTATTGGAAGCTGCCGAAGAAGAAAAGAGGCTCAGCACACTTGATCCGGCTGGGAAGGTTGCAATCACCATAAAAATGAGACCTGCGACCACTACGGCCCAGCCCGCTAGGTAGCCCAGAATGGGGTGAAGTGCTCGGCGAACCCAGGCGTAGGACGCTCCCGCGTGGGAGTCTGTTTGACTGAGGTACTTAAAGGCAAACACGATGCCGAACATGAAAAAGCCACAATAGAGAAGAGCGGCGGGACCGCCGTACATCACGGCTCCGAACAACGCCGTGGTGGTGGCCGCTATCGAATACCCGGGCGCCGAACCGGCGATTCCCATGATGGTGGAGTCGAAGAGTCCGAGGACTCCGGAGCGTAAACCACTATTTTGCGTAACGGGGGTGTCTGACATGGCACCTCTTTCTGTGTATATCACCTTCTCGACTGAATAACTACAGATGAAACCTAACACCTAGCAATACACGAGCAGGAACTCCTCGCAAAATTCTGATCACCGAAGAATGCGTCGACTAATCGCGAGACAACTAGTCGCCGACGAATCCCGCCCACGCACTCATGTAGGTGATGAAGGATTCACTGAGACCTTCTTCCGCGAGAATTGCCCGGGGTACCGGAAGCGCTCGCATGGAGAAATTCTTGTCGCGGCGCATTTGCTCCGGGAAGTCGTGATTCGTGATCGCTGCTCGACCCAGGGCCACAAAATCTGCGCCTCGTTCTAAGCAACGCCGAATTTCATCCGCCCCATACAGATGGCCAGCAACGGCCAGTCGCGTCGACTCACGATCGAGCTTCGCAAAAATATCAATCAGCTGCTGCCCCGCAAAATCCTCGTCCGATGATTCCTTGAAGGCGTTCCACAGTGACATATCAATGAAATCAACCTCTTTAGTGGCCACCACCATATTGAAGGTTTCAATAATGTCAGCAGTTCGAAGACCGAATAATTCAGGCGATAGGCGAACCGATACGTTAAAACTTGCTCGGCACGCTGCTCGAATCCCCGCAATAATTTCGAGGAGGAGGCGAGCTCTGTTTTCCACCGAGCCGCCGTAACGGTCCGTTCGCTGATTAACTTCCCGACTAAGAAATTCACAGATGATGTAGTCGTGCGCCCCATGAATCTCAACACCATCAAAGCCCGCCTTTTCACTGCGAACGGCGGCGGCTACGAAATCAGCGACCAAGATTTCCACCTCTTCTGTGCTCAGGGCGCGCGCACCCGTTGCGGCGTCCTCCGACGGAGCGACGGGACTTTGTCCAATCAGTTCACGAGGTGAGCGGCGTCCGGCGTGGTGCAACTGCACAATGGCCAGCGAACCCTCACTACGAATAGCGGACGCCAAGCGCGTCAGGCCCGGCAGGTGTTCGTCGCCGAAGCAACCTAATTGTCCGGCGAATCCCTGGCCAAGGGCTTGCACGTGTGACGCGCAGGTCATCGTCATAGCGAAACCGCCCTGCGCTCGTTTCGTCAACCAGCGAAACTCATCATCGCTCAGCGTGCCATCGGGGTTACTTTGCTGGTTAGTCAATGGAGCCAACATGAATCGATTTTTCATCTCGGGACCGTGGTCGAAGCTCAACGTGTCGAATAATGAGGTCATGTTGTCTCCGATGTGTAGTTGGCCACGCCGAGTAATTACGCGTGACCCCTCTGCTCAATCTACTGAGATTTTCTGTCTGATTGCCAAGTTCGCCTCGCGTTTTCACGAAACCACACCTGCCGCACCTTTCTCAGTAATGAGGGCCAGGCTGCGATACCGAAACTACTAAAACTAGGTCACGTTCAACGAGCAATGCCTCCTGGAGGGGAGTAGCTTGCGACTCTTTCTACGAAGAATTGCTCGGAACGCAGCCTTTGGTCAATCCCGCCTCTTTGGAAGGACGCAGTGGCGGTTGGTGTGGGAATGAAAACAGAAAAGATGGAACAAGGGTTCGTGCCGGCACGTCAGGTCCACCCAGCACTACTGGTCAATGATTTGGATTCACTTGCTAGCTACTTCAGCCCCAATGGATATTCGCCTGCATCTGATGCGCCCCTTGATGGATATCGGCGAATATCCCTTGATGACCCATTCGGCAACAGGATTGAGGTGAAGCAGAAGGCTTCGTTCTGACGGGCCATTTTCAAGTATGGCCCGGCGCCTTATTTCACCGGCTAACGAAGTGTGGATTTCTGACTGTTTGACTCCGGAGGTAGCCGCGTATCGATAAGACTCGACTCGTGAACGAACGAATAGAAGTCCAGCGTCTCATTCCAGCAACTCCCGAGAGCATCTTCGCTGTCCTCTCGACGCCTCAAGGGCACGTTGATATCGACGCCACTGGAATGTTGCAGTCGGCCACGGGTGACGTTGTAAACACCGTTGGGGATTCCTTTGTAGTTCATATGGACCGTGAAGCCCTCAACGACTACCCCATGGGTGAATACGACGTGACCATCGTCATTACTCAATTCGAGGCGAAGCGTGAAATCGCCTGGAAAATTCTCGGCAAGATTCGTCCTCAAATTGGCCATATCTATGGCTACCGATTAGAGGAGCACCCCGACGGCACTCTGGTCACGTCCTACTATGACTGGTCCCAAATCGATCCTGTCTGGCGCGAGGCTGCTATTTTCCCCGTGATTTCCGAAGGCGCACTTAGGGCCACGCTGGGTATTCTCGCTCGAGTCGTGAGACACCAATCTCAGCGCTCAGCCCTTATCAACGATTCCCGAGGTGAGCGATCAGGGAATTGACTCAATCGCTCGCAGTACCAGATCTAGTGCGGCGTCAGCGTCGATGCGAACAGCAACTTTGGCGTTGATTGGTTCATCGAGTTTAGATGCTCGACGATCCGCCAGCATCAGTCCGCGCCCGGGCCCGTGACCCGTCACCACAGTTATTGCCATCTCGCGAAACTCAAAGAGTTCGGGATGCGTCACCGCTAGCACCGCACAGGGATCGTGCAAGGGTCCAATCGCCTCGTCGAAAAACACGTCTCGATATCGTTCAGCAAAGACGCGGAACAGATCAGCCATGAAACTTGCAATAGACGAATCAAGTGCCCGCACCTGGTCCGCGAAGCGAGGTGTGACCATCAGCTGATGCGTCACGTCGAGTGGTGAAATGATGAGCGGTGCGCCCGAATGAATCACAATTGCCGCCGCTTCGGGATCAACCCAGAGATTGAACTCGGCTCCCGCAGTGACGTTGCCAAAGGACAGGCCCCCGCCCATAATGGATATACCTGCGATCCGGTCAAGCAAAGTGGGATCAGCTCGAAGGCTCAGGGCAATATTGGTGAGCGGCCCCGTTCCGATGAGCCAGCACCCATCGACCTGTCTGGTTGTTTCGAGAATGGCTTCTACCGCCGACCGTGGCGAGGGACTCAGATGCAGTGGAGGCAGAACTGGACCATCGAGTCCGGAGGCTCCGTGAAGACCGGTGGCGAAACCTGACTTGGCAGTCAAGGGACGATCAGCCCCCGGATGCACGTGGGCGGTGAAGTTAAATAGTTGGATAGCGAGGAGCGCATTGTGCGTTGATCGCTCGAGTGGCGCATTCCCAGCCACCGTCGTAACCGCGAGAAGATCGGCGTGTCGGCCGGCCAGCAGAAGTGCAACCATGTCGTCGTGACCGGGGTCGCAGTCCACAATTACTGGCAAGGCCATATGATCCTCTCGCTATCCGTAACGCCGATAGCCCGACCGTATCACTGGCCACGACAGGTCAATTCCTTGGAGGCGAAGCACTAACCGACTGTGAAGTTCAGCCGGCGCTTCGGCTGCTACTTCGCTTGTGGCAGGTATGGCGTGAGGGCGTGGGCGAGAGCTGGCAGCGTCAAAGTCTGCAGATAGACCTTGCCCGGCCCGGTCAACTGCGCCAGAAAAAGAGAGTCAGCTCCAAAGAAGATGTTTTTAATTCCCTTGACTCGGGTGATAGCCAGAGTGACGCTCGCCTCAAAGAGTCCCACGTGACCTGGGTGAACGAGGAGGGACTCACCAGCGGCCAGATCGTAGGCGACCATTTCACCCGTCAGTTCGATCCAAGCCGTTCCCGATCCGGCAATACGTTGCATGACGAATCCATTACCGGAAAAAATTCCAGCGCCGAGACTTTGCTGAAATGAAGGGTTTAACGTCACGTTAGGAGTAGCGGCGAGAAAGCCGTGGCGGGACACCATCCACTCGTGCCGGGAATCGACGGAGATGGGCTTAATGTGCCCAGGCATTTTCGCCGCGAAGGCTACGGTTCCCTCACCGGTTGACGCGCTGAATTCGGTCATGAAGATTGTGGAGCCGCCAACAACTCTCTTAAAAACACCCCCCAGTGCGCCTCCACCGCCAGCACCCGCCGATGTGGCCATTGAGATGCTCGGTGTCATCCAGCTCATTTCGCCACCTTGACTAATGACTGATTGCCCCGACGCGAGCCGAACCTCGAGTACTGGCATAGTGCTGCCAATGATGCGGTGAGCGACACCGGCGTGGTCAGTGTCGGTGAAGTCGGGAATGGCGCTATTCATGGATTCGGGCATACAACGTTTTAACACAGCCCACTCGGCACGGTCCATATTCCTGCTGCAACAAGCACCCCCGGGTAATCAAATGGTCTAGAGATTTCCGGAGTGGCAAAAGCCAACCTTTACGCAGCGTCAACGCAAGTCCTAGTGCAAGCGGAACTGGACCCCCAATGGGATTGAGCATATATGGCAGACCACTCGGATTCTCCTTGGAACCGTTTGGCACTTTGGAATCGCATAATTTGCTCGCTTCCGGAGTAGACCAAGGCGCAGATTCATCTTGATGAGTTCACTCGCACGCTTGGGCTGCACTCACTGACAAAGGGTCAATCTCCGTCCTATTGGACGGGTCGCGCTCTTCGATTTCGCTCAATCCAACTGAGTTAGATAATTTCTTCTCTAACTAGAGCTGGTGTCACACCGGCAAAGTATGTTCTGCGCCGATATGAAGAACACTTCTCGTTCCCGCATTCATCACACCGCTTGTAGGGCTCTGTTCTCAAAACTTTTGCGCAGTCTCGCCA
>Ga0136642_1000488_pt1 | contig 20861 bp, 20 predicted proteins | sample LowCatLa1302831Y_FD_115313 | JGI IMG/M metagenome (GOLD analysis project Ga0136642, IMG submission 115313) | Freshwater microbial communities from Lower Cathedral Lake, Yosemite National Park, California, USA - 13028-31Y | ecosystem: Environmental > Aquatic > Freshwater > Lake ... | reverse complement strand
TATGTCTTCTCATTAAAAAGACAAGACTTGTAGACACGCACAAGATAACAATTAGTAAAGCAAGCATACCAAAGTCCATCGTTTCTTGCCTTGTCTTCCGTAAACCAGGAGCAGAGGCGCATTTCATATCGCAATGTGCATTTGAACTCTCATACACTTTAGAAACATCCTTAAACGAAAACTGTGGTTTTCCAAGCCTTTCATTTACGGCATTGTGAAAGTCAAATGTCCACACTGCCAAGTTCTCAGCTTTCTTTGGATTGTTTTCTTCCAGATATTGAGAAAAATGAAGTCTGCAGTCTTTGCACGGCAAGAGTGTTCGAAGAGACTGCAAAAATTCTATAAATTTCTTTCGATCCTCTTTGTTGTCTGATATAGAAAAGGAGAGGCTGTGTAACACTCGCCACGTGGACGGTCCCCATATTGTTGTGCTTAAATTCATTTTTATTTGTTTGTTTGTTTGGGGTTGTACTTGATGTGAGTTTATTTTTTAATTGGGTTTCAACAATTACTCTTCCTTTCACTTTATTATATTTCACATGCGGCGCGATCTGGAGCGCGACTTTGATTTTCTCTTTTTCTGACCACCTCGACAAAAAAAATGAATACGCGAACCGGGAGTCGAACCCGAGTCAAGGGTGTGGAAGACCCTCATTCTACCGCTGAACTATTCGCGTAAAAGATATATAGTCTAAGGGATTCGAACCCTCGCGCATTTCTGCAGCGGAACTTGAGACCGCCTCCTTAACCACTCGGACAAGACTATCATTAATTATCAATTACCACTATACTACTTTTTTTTTGGTTTTTCTAAGTCAAAGTCGGACTGACTATATCGTATATCTAGGAGATGGTTGGAATACTTTTTGTTGCACTTTACCTCTCTATCTATCTGTTTGACGCGGGGAAAGAAGAGAAAGAAGGGAAAGAAGGGAAAGAAGGGAAAGAAGGGAAAGAAGGGAAAGCGCGCGGAATCTTTTACCAATACATGTACCACGTTTTCTTTTCCCAATCGTATACCCCATGCCCCTGAATTGTTATGCGATAACTATTTTCACCTTCCCACGCGCTCGGAGCAATCATGTGAGTGTGTTGGCCGTTGTGGCAAACAATATATCCAACCTTATACTCAATTTTGGTTTTTTCAGCAAAGGCCGTAATTAATGGGCGTGGAATTAAGAGTTGCATAACGTCTGGGATTGGAGGAAGATCAATCATGTAAAGACCCGATCCAGTCTTAGGAAGTTGAAGAGCAATTGTAAAACTTAACGTATTCTTTAAGTCAATCTTTTCGTTCTTTGCATATTCTAATCGTTGGAATTGTAGATCCCGATGCACTGACGCAACTGGACTTGAAAATAACTTGTTGCATTCAAATATATGGAAGCCAGGCAAGGCAGCATAGTCCCTGAACTTGATCGTCGCGCCAGGCGCTCTAAACTGAAAATATTTTAGAATGCGGTCCTCAACGTCGCCAAACAATTCAATCATTCGCGGATTCGATTCAGAAGATTTTTGCTGGTAGGTTTTGGAGTCTGCTCCATCCACATAAGAGCTCGTGCCCAATGTTGACATGGCAATGTTTCTTCTCTCCCACAAGTGCTTTTGCGCCATGACGCGGTCAGCAACTTTTTGCGCATCGTCTTCAGTATAAAACGGCTCAAACCGAAAATCGGCAATGTTTAACGGATCCTTTTCGGATCTTTTTGAGTTTAAAAGATAGTGGGGGTGCGTAAAGGCATTCTTATCATTTATTATAGACGCTTGGTCCCAGAAATATTTGGGAACAAGGACTCCGCAATTTGCAAGATATGAAAAGTTGAAAAGTGTTAAAAGGACAAGCACTGTAAGAAACGCATACACTTCCATCATTTTTTATCTTTTATTCTAGATTTAAAGATTCTCAAAAGATTGAAGCATTGATTTGCTATATCCAAACGGAGGCGAAACGTTTACAGTTCCATCTACAAATACATGAACAAGATAGGAGACCGAGGATTGAGGCCATCTTTGGGTAGTATTATTTAGTCCACCCACCAATCCAATCTGGTCAGCAGTATCAACAATTGAAGATGTCAAAACTTGAATATTATAACCTCCAAATTTTTTTATTTGAATGTTTTGCTCGCCTAAAGTACTTTGAGATCCAATGACGACAAGGATAAAACTATATTCTATATTTTCCGGATTCTGAGGAAGCCATAAAATTTGTTGATTAGCAATCATAATATACACAAATGTTTTATTCCGATCAACTCCTCCTTGAAAAATGTAATTCATATGAGCATCTGCGTTACAATTATAAATATGAGGAGGAGTAGGATTCGCATCTGTTATATATGCTTGACCAACAAATCCAGCGACCCACGATGCGTATAAGACAACCCAGTAATAGGCTCCAGTTTCTCCCTTTGCCGACAAAATTGTTCTGTACGGCATAGTAGTTCCAAACAAAAGAGAAGATGACATGATTGTAATTCCTTGCCGACCAAATGCATTTAATGGAATACCCAAATTCGTGTTTAAAGAAGCCATGGTGGGTTCTGTTGGCATGGGAAACGTTTTCAATCTTGTACTTAATACTATCCACCGGTTTGAAAGATTTGCGAGTGAAATTGGCATGTTAGCTCCATCGCTTGAAATGTACAAGACAAGCGGATTCTCGTTTTTCGTTGAATCAAAAAACACAAATTGTGGCAAGACGGTCCAAGTCCCATTCAAAACAATCCATGTATTTCTTTTTGTAGATGGATGCAAAGAAGACGATTGCACGTCAAAACCAATAAGGCTCACGCACGTTCCATCGCTCAAATTTTGAGGATCTCGTAAAAAGTATGAGCGAAAAGATGGAGAAACATAATTAGAAATCGGAATTGTTATTTTATTTAATGGCGATATATTTGCTTCTTGGAATGTAGTAAATAAATCAAAATGTTCATTTGTGATGATATGAACCTGGTTCAGAGACAGAAAAGGAATTTGTGACAAGTTTCCATTTCGAAAAACTAATTCTTGGCCAGATACTGGATTAGGTATACCGCCTGCAAGTCCCGATTGGAAATGTGTTGGAGAAAGAGGGTCCGAATACCACTGAGTTGCATGCGTATTTAAAGTTGTAGGACCCATAGAACTATTGGGTTCTACAAGCGCTGCAGTATTTGCATACGAGCCTAATGGAAGTGCAGCAAACAGAAAATTTGGTTTGCACGGCACGCCATCTAAAACAATATCGTAATCACTATACAGTAAAATACCTGCTACATTCTGTACATAATTTATGTTTAGAAGATAGATATCGTCAATATTATATGGTGAAAAAATAAACACTGGGTTGATAAGTCGATTTTGTTGCTTCTGAAAATATAATTGAGGTGAAAAACCAAATGAATAATATTTTACATGAGAGGGTTTACATACAAATGCCATTTTATTGCCAGAGTGCGTATTTGACGGAACTATAATAGTTTTAGAAAAATTAAAAATTTGAGTTGAAATACTTGCAAAACTAATATTATTATAATCAACAATATTTTCATTAAATGAAACTCCCAAAAACTTTCTAGTATTGACCGGTGTTGTCGATGGAGTGAACGGCGGAAGTCTTTTTGCATTCGGAACATCGCGGATCGTATCGAGCTGTTTTGAATTGTATGCTTCCGCATACGAGACTCCGAAAGGATTTGTTGAATTCACCGAATTTATCATACTGGAATTTGCTTTTTTCAGGTAATTGTAGGAGATAATGAAGATTACTAAACCAACAAGAAAAATAACCCAGTTTATTTTACGTTTCGAATTTGCTTTCAAGATTTCAAAAGCAATTTTAGAAGTATCCATTTTTTCTATTTTGTATTTTGTTTATTTTCCAGTGAACCATGCAATTACGAGCAATAAGACTCCAGCACTAATTAGTGAAGTTGAAAGAATCTGCACAAACGTAAATGTTTTTGCATCTTCCCTGGATCCACCGGGCGCGTAGCTCGGAAGTCTTATTGAAAACCATATTCCAGTTGCAAAAAACGCAGCCGAAACAAGCATGATAAAAAAAGTTGTCCTCGCCTCTCCTCCCTTATCCCTACTATCCGACTTATGCCTCCTTGACTTGTGATTATGATAAGAAGGGTACATCATCATTGGGCCCATTCCGCCCATCCCGCCCATCCCGCCCATTTGCATCGGAGGGTACTGGCAAGGTGGACATCCTGCTTTAGAATTTGGATCCAAAGTCGAGGGCATGGGGGGCATTTCGGGTGGTAAGTAAGCTTCATTGTCGCCCATCGTATTCATGTGTTTTTGTTTTTTCCTTTATCACCGATTAGATTGATTACATAGGGCGAGAATAAGTGTTTGTTTTTTCTTAATTTTGGAAAAAATGTGAAATCTATTATTAATTACCACCGTCGTACTTTGCTACCCTTGCATTATACGAGTCCGCACAATTTTTGACTACTTGATTTGCTTTTCTTTCTGCGAATGTTTGTATACGAGACAAACACTTTTCGAGTTCGTAGAGAGCATTGCTCTTTCTTGTTACGTCCTTTTCCTTTCCGCTTTCTCCTCCTTCTACACCTTTTCCTTCACCTCCTTCACCTTCACCTCCTTCTACACCGTCTCCTCCTTGAAGAACGTCAGCATTGTTGGAAAAATCCACATCCGAGTTGCTCAAGAAATCTTCAAAAGATTGTTTCATGTACCCCGCGTATAATTTGACTTGTGGAAACCACGCGTTTTCTTTCTGAATCTCCTTTTCATACTCTTCAAAAATTGCATTGATTTCATCTTTTTGTAACTCCGTAAGATTTGGAATTGCGAAAACGTAAACTTTGAGTTCCTCAAGCTTTTGAGCGTACATTGCTTCCAACTTGTTTTTAAGAGCTGTTGATTCCTTTAAGATAAGATCATTCATTCTCCATCTGAACTCCTTATCAACCCGAGCTCTGCTTCCTCCTTCCAAAGTACTTACTTCTTCTTGAAACTCGGCTTGACCAACTGATCTCTGAAGTTCATTGTACCGATCTTTCCATTCGTAAGTCCAAGCTGAAAGTGTAGCAGTCTTCCTGTTAGTATCCTCCAGCTCACTTCGAAGTTTTATAATTTCTGCGTTCTGAGAAGTAATTTCCGCGTTCTGCAAAGTAATTTCCGCGCTTTGCGAAGTAATTTCCGCGCTTTGCGAAGCAACAAGCTGAATTGTTTCAATATCTTTATTCACTGCTGGACAAGATTCAATCGGCACAGCGGGTAAATCATCGACGACTCCCTCCACCACAACGGCAACTTCTTCATCTTCATCTTTATTTTGAACTTGAGCTTGAAGCTGTGCAGTGACAAGAGTCTTTGTCGCCTCCTCAGCATCCTTTGCGGCTTGTATTTCCTGATCAGCCTTTTCGGAAGCAATTGCAGCAGTTGCGGCAGCCTCGTCTACTGCAATCTGCCGCAAGCGATCAGCCTCGGCAACTGCACGCATTCGGGCGTTCTCGGCTTCTTCAATCGCGGCTTGGCGAGCTTGCTCGGCGGCAGCCTGCGCCTCTTCTTTTAGGCGTTCAGCCTGTAAGCGAGCTTCTGCAGCTTCGCTTTCTCTCCTTTTCCTTTCTTCCTCAGCTAATATTAAAACTTCTTGCGCATTTTCTAATTCACATTTCTTTTCTTCTTCGCTCTTTCTTATCGTTGCAGCGGCAAGTTCTTTATTTGCTTCGGCAAGATTTTTATTGCTTAAAAGTTCGTCCAATACGTGTTTTTTCATTTCTCTGGTCTTTTCTATTATTTCTTCATTCAGTCTGTCGCGTTCTGCTTGAAGGGCTTCTGAACTCGCTTGAGCCTTAACAAATTCTTCGTGTGCATTTGAGTTTTCAAGAACTGCATTTTTGATTCTTTCTTTGGCCGAGTCAATCTCGGTTTGTGCTGAAACAACTTCTTTACTTTCTCCACAGTCAGCTCCGCCCTGTAATCCGCCCTGTAATCCGCCCTGTAATCCGCCCTGTAATCCGCCCTGTAATCCGCCCTGTAATCCGCCCTGTAATCCGCCATCTTTTAACGAAACTCCAGTTTCCATACCACCCATCAGCAGTGCAATTCTTTCGGAGTACGGAAGAGTCGAAACGTATTCCAGTACTTCAACACGATCATTAATGTCAGCTCCTGGAATTTTTTCTAACATTCCACCCTCAATAACACTTCGCATGTCATGGTGAAGCGAAAGCAAAACGGACATTTTAATTTTTTTCTTTTCTTGGATCACATATATTTTTCTCCTTGTTGAGATGTTACTTTTTATAATATATAATAATAAAAAGTAAAATCTGCTTGAGTTAAAATGAAAACGGCAAAAACGAAAATTTCGGGAGCACAAAAATCTGTTTTGAATGAACTCAGAGCTCTCCGTAAACTTCCAAAGACATTTGAAACAGATACAAGTATACTTTCCAAGCGCGCAGCATTACGGTCTCTTGGATCAGGTTCGGTTGATGATAATGGAACAACAGTGTATTTTCAATCATTTGTAGGAAAATTTCGCGACGGAAAAAAGGGAGTTGTAGTATATAGTAAGAGAGCGGATGATGATTATTATTGGGAACCTGTCGCTCTTTTTACGTGGTTGACAGATGAAGCGGCTTCGGCATACTTTGGACAAGATGTAAATGATTTGTATGCAGATCATTGCGAGTTTTACGATGCGAATTGGAATTCAAACGATGCATCAGATGACTGGCCAGAGTATTTAGACGACAATGGGTTGCGCACATCTCTCGGAGTTTTAGACGCAAAAGGTTATTTTTATGGAGGTGATAATGTCTATGTAACACCCGCAGAAATATTACATGGACAGAAAATAGTTATCTATTATGAAAATAGTGTTAATAATCCGAACACGTACCATGTAATCAATTCATTTTCAACAGAACCAGAAGAGAGTTCAACTTTTTGGCTATGGTTTGTCTTAATCATTGTTGCCTCCTTAATACTTGTGTTTATGATCTCACAAATATCAGATTTTAATAAGTTTAAAAAAGTAGAAGTACCTTAATTGCTTCGACTTGATAGGAGCCAAAAAAAAAGTGGCAAAAAAAAAATCCACCTTAATAACAACAACAAAAAGGTAATGCCCCAGGAAGGGATCGAACCTTGATCTTCCGCTCACCAACTAAGAAGTTATGTAAACATAAGTTTTAAAAAAAGAATATTTTTTTTTGGTTTTGATATACGAAGCAAGCCAAAGAAAGAAAGACATTTAGTCATGCATGGATTTAATTCAACTGACAAACTTAGCTTACTTAGGTCTTGCTCTATGCATGATTTTTAAAAATGAGCCGTATGCAACTTTAGTAATTATTGTTTTTTTCGTTTCTGCATTGCATCACTATTTTCCAAGCAAAAAGGTTCTTCAAAGGCTTGATGGAACAATTGCAAATATAAGTCTCCTGCTTCTTCTTCCACACTACTTAAAGAAGAAGCAAAAGACTTGGCACTATTGGTTGAGTTGCGAGACGTTTGCGCTTGCTCTTTACTTCTACATTATTTCAGGCAATGATTTTTCTTCATCATCGTATGTAATAAATCATTCATTGTGGCACGTGTTGTCGGCCCTCGCATTGGGAATCATGATATGTGCACCAGATAAGCGTAAGTTACGAGTTAGTTCTTTCAAAGAAATGAAGAATTCTGTATAATTTGTATTTGTGTCCAACCCTTTATAGAGATATCCCGACATTGCTTTATTTCATTTAAAAGTATATTAAGTTGCATTAACACCCAGAATCGTACGCAAGCTTAAGACGCATCACATTGCAAGAACAGCATTCACATCCTTTTTCACTTTTGCATACCTCTACTTCTTGTTGTTGTTGGTGTTGTAAACCGGTGCTTCCAAAACCGTGAGATCCTCTCTCTGTCTTTCCAAGATCTCCAATTTCAAACACTTCTTGAGTTGGAACAAGTTCAATTTTTTCAAGAATTAGTTGCGCAATTCTGTCTCCTGTCTTTACAACAAAATCAGTGTCGCTGTGATTGAACAAAATGACGCCGACATTGCCTCTATAATCCTCGTCAATAACTCCAGCACCGACATCGATTCCATTCTTTAATGTTAATCCGGAACGGGGAGCGACTCTTCCATACGTTCCTTTCGGAACAGAAACTGCTATGTCTGTTTTTACAAGACATCTGCTTCTATTTGGAACAATTGCTTCATGCGCCGAACACAAATCGTATCCTGCAGCTTTTTCGGTAGCTTGCTGAGGAGCAATCGCCTTTCCTGATAACTTTTTGTACTGAAGCATTTTTTTGATCTTTTTTTATGAGGGTAGAACAAATAAAAAACAAATGACGCGTTCCTTTTCTATTTCGAAACGAAGCCCTCGAAAACCAGGAAAAGGAAAAGGGAAAGGAACCCGAAAAAACATTAAGAAATCGCGATCTCTGAGGGGAGGAAGATTACGTTTTTTCAAGCGTATTGCGCCACTTGAAGAGGATTTGACATTACCATCACTCATTTCCTCTGCAATCGAATCTTATAAATATAAGGATTATGATGATTATACGTTCTTTAGACTAAAAGCTCAAGCATTGTACGGTAAAGAGGCACTTCTTGACGAGTTCGAATTACAACTTACGAAGCAAGTTTAGAATTCTAACTCTTTTACCGTACAACAAGTAGTCGTCTAAAATGTGGCCTAAATGTGGACCGTGAGCGATTTTTTTAAGGCATTTTTTTTTATTCTTTTTTTTAGTATTATGCATGCATTAAAATAAATAAATCAAAAACAAAATGATGTCTTCTCTATATGATTGCGATTATTCAAAAAGTGGATATGACAGTAACGGATTTGGTTTAAGGGAACATCTTGTGAATGTAAAGAATGAGGAAAAGGAAAAGGAAGCGTTAAATGAAATGCAATTTAAAATTGAATTTAATGCTAATGAACACAAGCAAAGACTTGAAGTTTTTGCATCGCTTCTAAATGAAAGTATTGTAAAGCAAAATGAAGAAAATGGACGATTTCGTCAGTCTATTCAACATGCTGTAAATATGCATCTTCAAACGTTTCTTCAGTCACTCCTGCCAGCCCAAGCAGCAACTAAAGAAACCGAGTTGATTTTAAAGAAAGCTGTAGACATGTGTAGGACTTCAAAATTAAGCTTTGAGAAATTAATTTCTCTAGTTCAACCATCATTGTCTTCGCAAACTATCATTAAAGAAAAAATGATTTTTTTGGAACAAGAGATTATTCAATTAAACAAGCGTGTCAAGATTCTTGAATCAAGTGTAAAGGATTTGACAGATTTTGACTCCTTTCTAATGTCTCCACCTCTTCCTGTAGTAAAAAATGACGAGCTTTTGCAGCGAGAAGAAATGCAACAAACACCAATACAAGAAATACAACAACAACAAGAAAAACCAATAGAACCAAAACTTAAAAAATCTCACAAACGAAAAAGTCCTGCGTCGTCGTCCTAATCACATCCTATCAAAAATTTAATCACAGTAAGATTGCAATAAACTTGTCTTTACTTTAGGAGGAGCTGACATGGACGTTTTTTCCAAAACAATAAGGTCTCCATTTGTGAGAAGCGCAACCTGCATGTGTCTATTTTCAGAAATAAGAAATATTGTTCCAGTTGGATGAAGTACATTAGGCCTGAATGTACTCTCCCATCCTTCAAGGTCCCACAAGCGTTTGTATTCTGTACTGCTTAGAGCTTCATTTTCATTTGATGCGTACAGTAAAGCGTTAGCGTTTTTGGCGTAAATTGCAAATGGATCTAAAGTAAGTTTAAAGTCACTATGAATCGTTTGCGTCACTGCGCTTTCATCAATGTCCAACATATTAGCAGAATCGTCTACTTTTACATTTGAAGTCCACATAACTTTACCAGCATCATCAGAAGCCCAAACTAAAATTCCATTTAATCTATACTCTAAAACTCCATCATTTTTGACGCTTAGAATCGCAAGTCCATTGACCGTGTTTTGTTCAATACTTGATGGGATGGCGTAATATGCCTTTTCCGGCACAGAAATGTAAGGAACCTCATCGTACAGATCAAATATATCCGGACACAATGTCCCGTCTTTAGGAGGCGCAATCCTCTTTACAGGAATATATTGCAAAAGAATGTAGTATCGAACGATTAAAACTATTGCAACGATAATGAAAATGGTTAGAATATTTGAAACTTTCATTTTTGTATTTTAAAAACGTTTTTTAGTCCATTCATCTTGACATATTCAGCTTCCGCTTCGTCATTTTCAAACACAACATCAACACCATATTCTGTCAAGAGTCGAGCAGCACGTGTGGGGCGGTCGCATGACATGACTGCATTTAAAGCTTTGAGACCTTTTAGCAACGGGTTTCTTTTAGACGGCCCAATACTATTTGCAAAATGCTTTGATACCCTTCTCCTTTCTCTTTGAAACCTATTTTCGAAATGAAGAGCAGCCCGTTCATCAATAAACCCTTTTACATGCAAAACGCGGTTCCATCTTCCTTCTTCTTTTTCTTCTTCTCCTTCTCCTTCTCTTTCTGTTTCCAAATTGAGTGCCCGGTGAGTTCGCTTCGCTCCTCCTTTTATTTCACCATTATGTTGGCGTAACCTCCTGTCCAAATTATTTGTCTTGCCAATGTAAGGAATCGTTGAGTTTTTATTGATTAACATGTAAACGAACCACTCACAGTCTGGTCTTAAAAGAGGCAACAAAAGAGAACTACCAATTGCATTCAACTTCATTCTTGTTTTGTTTTGTTTTTAATAAAAAATAATAGTCATGGTATTATAAAAAATAATATGGCAGCTGACAAAAATAAAAATTGCAGGAGCAGCTTCAATTATAAAAACAATAATTACGATGTGGTTGTTGTCGGCGCTGGACTATCGGGTGCAGTTATAGCCGACCGCTGTGCGCGCGTCCTTGGATGGCGAGTGTTGATCCTAGACCAGCGCGACCACATTGCCGGAAATTGCTACGATTACAAAAATCAAGACGGACACCTCATGAACAAATATGGTCTCCACCTTTTTCATTGCAACGATCGACAGACGTATGATTACATTCATCAATTTTCTGAATGGTTTAGATATGATCATAAGGTGGTTGCAAGAGTAATGCTGCACGGCTTCACCGAATTTGTTCCTGTGCCGGTCAACATGGAGACGGTGAACAAGCTCTGTGGCACAAACTTGCAAACCCCGGAAGAAATGGATGCTTGGTTGTCTATTCATCAGAAAAAACAAAATCCAATTAAAACCGGAGAAGACGCTGCTTTGTCACGAGTAGGACCCGACTTGTACCGGATCTTGTTTGAAACGTACACAATCAAGCAATGGGCAAAAAATCCCTCTGAGTTGGACCGTAGTGTTTTAGAACGGATCCCGGTTCGACGAGATATGGACCCTCGGTACTTCTCAGATCGGTTCCAGTTGCTACCTCGTTATGGTTATACCGCATTCGTCGCATCCATTCTCAACCATCCTTTGATAACAGTTGAATTAAACACGGATTTTTTCGAATTTCAAAAATTGCATCCGACGTCGTCCGTCTCAAAATGGCTAGTGTATACCGGCCCTATTGATCGGTTCTTTGCCAATGCGGGATTGCCACAACTTGAGTACCGCAGCATTCGGTTTGAAGAGGAACGAGTAAAAAACGCTTATTTTATGTTGCCAAATGTGGTAGTAAACGAGCCCGGCGCCGACGTGGATTACACTCGGACAGTGGAATACAAACACCTTCCCTACAACCGCGACAAAGGTCCGCATACGACATTGGTGCGCGAGTATACGACGGATGTCGGTGAGCCGTTTTATCCCGTACCAGATCTTCGCAACCAATCCTTGTACGAACAGTATCGCGTGTTAGCGGAAGAAGCGGAAGCAAAAAAAGACCTACCTCGAGTCTTGTTTGTTGGCCGATTAGCAAATTACAAGTATAAAAACATGAATGATGCCATCCGCGACGCACTGGAAATGTTTGAAAGCAAGATGAGGAACGAATAAAATGAATTTGTACTTTTTCGCTTATTCGGAAAAGATCAATGGGTGCAGGCGTTCAATGACAAAGCCTTCGATGGGATTGACCTGCGCTCCCAACATGTCCACGATGCGTTGATAAAAAGCCTTTGGTCTTTGCCGAATCCGGGCACGGGAGACAATAAACTGGGCACCTTCACCAAAGATAACAGGATACGATGGCGGATCCGAATCAAATAGTTGTCTATATACCTGGGTTAGAGGTAAGCCTGGATGGTGGTCGCACCCTCTGAGAAAGTTAAATTGGATGAGACGTTCACTAAGCCACGTAAACGATGCTGTTTGTGTTTTGCTTAATTTATTAAGAAGGTCCGCCGAATGGTCAAAAGGGTAACCCTGCACAAATGCCGTGAAATCGTGAAGTCGATCGTAATTCTCAACAATGTGGTGAAAGTACGTGTGTCCTTCACGACCTAAATTGGTCAAAAAGAAATGTGTTACGAGCGGATTTGTCTCAGCAAAATCTACCTCTCCCTTGTGATACACACCAATGGATGCTACCGACTCGATGCGTAAAACATCTGTTAACCATTCCAGAGACTCGCGGAAATGAGCGACAACTACTTGCATGTTTTTTTTATTGTCACTTACTTTTCTTTGTTTATCATATTAAAGTCATATTTATTTGAATATTTTTAAAGTTTCATTCATCTTCGTTCATTGACCCCGCATAAACAGAACTTGCCATCTTGCTTCCCTCGCTCCCAATTTTTCCAATACCATTAAAAACCTCTGTTTTTATTTGGTCGTATTCCACTAAAAGTTTTTCCAATTCTTCTTCATCTTCAATTTCTTCATCCTCTTCATTCCAATTTTTATTATTCTCGCAGCATTTTTCCATAAGGTCATTCGCTGCTAATTCCGGAGCAGATGCAACATCATCAGTGGTAAGACCGGTTACAGAGTCTGAACCAGAAAAACTGTGCATGACCTTGATCCCCACAGTCGCAAGTTCTCGTAGCAAGAGTCCAGAGTAGCAATATGTCGTTGGAAGCGACACGGATGAATTTTTTGCGCCACAAAGTGCGCACTGAATCCCAGAATTCTTGACGTCAAATGTAAGAGTTCTCAAAGTCTCATCCCGGCTTTCGCCGACATGGCCGCACGTCTTGCAGACTAAAGCGGAGTGAGCGTCAGACGCAATGCGCGAGCGATCGTCCAAGACGTAAGCTGCACCGTGAGATAAAAGAGCGTCCTTTTCCATTTCGCCGAGACGCTGGCCGCCCTTGTTTGCGCGACCGTCCAAGGGTTGGCGAGTCAAGGCAGCTCGGCCTCCTCTTTGCCTCGACGTCACCTTGTCCAAAACCATGTGTTTCAGCATTTGGTAGAAGGAGCATCCGATAAACCATTTACCCTCCATGACTTCTCCCGTCATTCCGTTGCACATGGTTTCCTCGACGCCAAACCCGGCCTTGATTAATTCCTCCACCGCCCATTTGGCATTCACCCTGCGAAACGGCGTGGCATCAATAAAATTGCCCTTGACGACGCCCAAATTCGACATGACCATTTCTAAAAGCCAACCCACAGTCATTCTGCCGTTCATGCAGTGTAAATTAATAATCACGTCCGTCCTCATCCCGGCGTTTGGTCCATTCATCACAAACGGCATGTCCTCCTCATTCATCAAGACTCCAATCGTTCCTTTTTGACCGTGCCGAGAACTTAGCTTGTCGCCCTCTTGCGGAGTTCTTGTGGTCCGCGCGCGTATGCGAACGGTCCGCATGCCTTCCTTGGTCGTCGACATCATGACCTTGTCAATAATAAACGTTTCAGACTCTTCGCAGCACATAATGACCGACTTGTCGCGCCGAACGTCCTTGATACTGCCATCCGCCTGCACCTCTTGTGTGTGCGCAACCTTGCCCACAATGACGTCGTTATTCATAATTGGTGTTCCCGGTTCAGGTAGTCCGTCCAATCCAATCTTATCGTAACACACATTGCCGCGCACGCCTTCGCATGGCGAAAAGTCTTTATTAACTCCATTGAATTGCGGATGCTCAAAGATTTCTTGTTCAGTGCCCCTCTTTCTAGCCACGGTTTTCAGCATTCTGTAGACTGAGATGCGGCCGGACCCGCGCTCAACCGACGCTCGATTGCGAATTATACTGTCCTCTTGACTCAAACCTTGAAAAGGTGCAATGGCAACAATAAAATTTTCGCCCATCGGCCAATCGTTAATTTTCTTGGCGTGCGCGATTGCAGTGTCAGCCATGGGTCTCTGGGGATACCACAAGACGTGCGCGTAGCCAAAATCCATTCGATCTGCAATGTTGGTGGCGGGCGTCGACACAGCCTGTTTCAGCATGCCGCTTTGGTACGAAACGCGCGGAGCTTGATCGTGATCCGAGAAGGGAACGGACGATGCACACGTCCCCAAGAAGCTTGAAGGATGAACTGCCATGTGAGAATACGGAAATTTGTCTTCAAGTTCAATTGCTCTGTCAACCTCTTCAGGCTTGAAGGCCACTCGGTATTCGAGCATTTCCCATGAATCAATGTACTCGACAATACCAAGACGTCGCATTGCGGCCCATAACTCCTCGCGCCCTCCTCTGGCCGAGTCCAAAGCTTCGGTAAGCATGTGAAGAGACTCAAGATGAATGAGAGGAAATGTTACGACGCCCATGTCAGTCGAAATGCAGATTCCCTGAGGGGCTCGAACTACGCTGCAGTCGAACGGTAAATAGCCGTGTCGCCTCGCCAGTCGTGCCGCATCAACAAACTCATCAACATTGATTGTAACTGCAACTGGATCCGAATTTACGAAAATAATTGTAGGCTTGACGCCCCACGTTTCTTGGAGGTCACTTAACGTTCTGAAAGGTTTTACAAGCTCATTTGGAGGTGTAAAGTACGGAGGAAGTCCTATGCGCTGACGCAAAGACGTGGCAAAGTCCGTAAGTCCTTGAAGACTGCGCTCAACTATTTTCAGGTCAGTTCCGACGCGAACGTGAGCAAATGTCGCTAAATTTTGCAGAAGACCGCAGCCCTCTCCCTCCGGGGTTTCTGCAGGACAGAACAGAAAAAGCTGCGTCGCGTCAACTCCACGAAGCTGCTTATACTTTCCAGCGCGCGGAAGAGGCGTCGACACACGTTGAATGTGTGTTTGAATGCCCAATGGATTGACTTGAATCGCCAGTTGGATCACGCTTGTCCCGGCATTCGAAGCATCTTTTTGAACCGTTACTTCACCTTCCGAAAAGGCTTTAAGAATGTCGCGCGTCAAGGTGTCGCTTCCGCCAAGAATAACCGAAAGATCCAAGCTTTTTCCGAGCTTGCTCCTCTTGTACACGCTATTTCTCAACAATTTCATGGAGGCGGCAAACTGTTGACGAAACATGACGCTCAAAATTCCCGCACTCATTTGAACAGACTTGTAGCCTTCGAAATCTCGATCGTCCTTCTCCTCATAACCGAGGTGCACATCAATCATTCTGCGTATAATTATGCTTAGATACACTGCTTTTTTAAGCCTTGTTAGCGGAAGGTCGTCATAGCCAACGTGAGGAAGCAACTCTCCCGTGATTTGCTGCATGACCTGCTTCCTTAATTTTTCAGGTGTCGGATCAGGGCATCTTAGACCCACTGACGCAGCATCAAAAACTTGAAGTAAGGGCAAGAAGGCAAAAGGGTGCCCAAAATTTGTAGAAAACACGCGCCGTTTCGCCTCCATCTTTTCAATTGAATCTTGATCCTCTTCCTTGTCTTCTCCGCACCAAAGAATACTTTCAATGACTTCCTGGGTCTCAAATCCGAGCATGCGAAAAATTGCGACGATTGGCATTCCAGTTTCCAAAAAAGGAACGTCAACCGTAATAGATGACGGACTCCCAACCAAGTGAAGGTAAAGTGTCGATGTCGACCTGTATTTCTCGTCTGCTCGTAGAGAGCGAATGTCAGCGTCGACTGCGCCCCTTGTAACACCCTTGACCAAGTGAACATTAATTCTTTGCGTTTTCTGGGGCTGCAACACTTTCGGGTTTCCACGAACGATAAAGTACCCGCCCATGTCGAGCCAACATTCCTTCTTGGCGTCAATGGATGCGTGGCAAAATTTGCTCCTTAACATCATTGGCATTTCAAATAGAGGCATTTCTCTGTAAACAGTCATGACGCTTTTCTGTTCGAGCGCGACGCCCTTCTCGTCTGTTGAAAAGACAGTGTGCTCGACGTCAACTAAAACTCGTCCGGAATACGTTAAACCCCGGTCCCTTGCTTCTTCTGGCTTTAAAATGTCGAGAACGCCGGCTCTCAATGCTCTCACAGACGGGTCGGAATTGTCAAAGACCGGGCGTTTCGTAACTACATTTGTGAGGTTAATGTAGTGCCTCTCCTTGGTTTCCAAGCACAAGATGTCTAGCCTGCCATGCTCTTGTACAATGTAGGGCATACGAAATTGAATGAAATTTTCGAAATGTCCAATTTGATCAGTAGCATAGTTAATCATTCGTTCATGGCTCTGAAGAGCCGCATCCTGTACGGCATTCGTGTAAAAGTCTGCATAGCTTGTCGTCATTTCATTCATTGTAAATATTTGATTTAATTAATTTTTTGTAATATATATATATATATATATATATATACATAAATCTCAAAAAATGAACTCCGAAGTAGAAAACAATAGTGATGGCAGCGACGAAGACATTGATTTAAATGGAGACATTAAGAGCGTCCAATCCCTTGTTTTAAGCATGATGCTTGTTTCTGACGATTTGATTGCAAGGTTACAAAAATTAGACAAACCCGGTGTAACCAAAACAACAATTATAAATGACAGCATTACGTCCACTGGAACTATTATACGATTGTTATCAATAGCAATTAAGAAAGCTAATAGAATTTCTCGAAAATCCTTGTTAATTGAAGAAGAAAATGAAGAACTCGAAAGAGCACAAGAGTCTCACGCAATGGCTTTAAATACTTTGGAAAGTGTCATTAAAACACACAAGGACGATAAAAAGCTTCTTGTTCCTCTTTCGCTAAACGTAAAGCCGTACACTGCGTCAATGTCAACAAAACAAGGCGGAGACACAAAATGCAGCACTTGCCTTGAAGATTTTAAAGAGGGAGCAAATTTGTTTGTTCTTCAATGTAATCATTATTTTCATGCTGAGTGTGCTATTAAGTGGCTTTCAGAAAATAGGAGCGCATGCAGCTTGTGCAAGAGACATATTGTTGATTATCAAATTATTTTGAAAGGGAGAAAACGTCCTCGCCAAAGTTCTAAATCTGGCGAGTCAGAGGGTGGAGAGGATGGAGAGGACGATGGAGACGGGGAAGGCGGGGAAGAAGATTTAGAAAGCGATATGATTTCTGTGCTTCCGGTAAGAATTGAAAACGAAGAGGGGGAGGGGGAGGAGGGGGAGAAGGGGGAGACTTCGAGCGTATCGATTACAAGATAAATAAGATTTCACTCTTTTCCGCCTTTTTTTAATTAATTACCAAAGAATTATTTTAATGATCATTTGTACTCTCCGTTCAATACTCTGCAACCTTTATGTCCACGACCCTTTCCTTTACAATATTCTTTTTTATCTTGTAATTCTTTGGCCGACATGTTCAAACCCCTTATACAATTTTCTTCCTACATATTTTCTGGATCTGGATCTCTTGATTGCCTTCCGGCTTCTTCTTGATCTTGATCTCGATCTCGATCTTGATCTTGATTTTGATTTTCCACCAAGGAAAGAACCCACTAAAGCGCCTGCGATCGCACCAGATCCTTTTGAACCTCTCGGAGCTAAAAGACCGCCAATGGCTGCTCCCGTAAGAGCATTTGAAAATCGATCGCCTCCCTCAATTTTTGTTTCAGTTGTAATGTTGTCAAATTCCATTTTCTTTTTTTTTTCTTTGGGTCGTATGAAATCAGATAATTAATTTATTTGTGCAAAACAATTCTTCTTTGCGTGTTCCGCCGCCTTTCTTTTAAAAGCCTCAGGATTTGATACAAGTAAATGCGCGGCATCTCTGTTTAATGGATCAGACGGATTTGGATACGAGAGGAGATAAGGAAGCTGCGTCTCAACAATATGACGAATGGTAAAAGATGGAGACCACGCCTTGGGAGACAAGACGTCAAGACAAATGGATCCGCTTTCTTCGTCAATGTTCGGGTGAAGAATTCTTCCTACTATTCCAACAGAAGGAGAAAGGAATGGAAAGCCGTCTGGAATAGTGAAGCGCACTCTCCATACACATTTTTCGTATGGAGACGATTCGGGGCCTTGCATTGTTGTTACAAAACACTTTAGATCAAACTCATCTTGCCCATTTTCTCCGGTTACTTTGAACCCATTATCTTGCAGATCCTTTACATCTCGTAACGCGCGACGTTTCCAAGCAGCTGACATTTCAAATTTTTCTTATTTCATGTAAGATTTTGACGCAAGTATTTTTTTTTTATTTTGAACGTTCTTCTTTTCCTTTTCCTCTTTTTTTTTTAATTATTTTAAGTAGAAGTAGAAGTAGTAGAAGTAGAAGTAGAAGTAGAAGAAGGTAGAGAAGGAGGACTTTGTCCTGAAGCAATATTTAAACTTGCCAGTAACCTAAGCGACGACTCGGCGGACGAAAGTGGAGGTTGAGTAGAAGGTGTGGCAATTAAATCGCCAAGAGGCACAAAAGCAGTTTGTGTTGCCTCAAGCACGGGCTGATATTTGGCAATTAAATTTGAATCAGGAAAATTCGACGAAAAATAATTCGCAACTAGATAATACATGTACGATACAAGCGGAATTGAATCGATTTTGTTTGTGGGTACGGAAAATCCGTAGCTCAAAGGTACGAACTTCATATTCAGTGGAGAGGATCCATTCTTATACATTTCCCTGGTCAAGTACGAATTCGCGTTCACCGACACAAATGAAGACGAATTGGCCATACTTATCGAAATGGAACTTATTCTTAAATAAAAGCTTGTATATGAAAATCCATCCGGTGATGTAAAAGCACCTTGAATGATAACTCCCATTTTTATTTTTGCTTTTTATCTTTTATGATTTATGTAATTTTACAAAATACTTCCTCCTGCACTAAAGTTTAAACAAATGTTTGAAGACAAGGCCGTGCTTACAAACATACAATCCGTAATATATCCGTTCATGCCTTCAGAAGCTGCACCGGATGTTCCAAAATTACCAAGAAAAGCTAAACCTCCATACGTTCCCATTGGATAGATTCCATAAGCTCCATGAGAGTAAGAGGTACCATTGAGATATGTTGTCCAATTTGCAGACGAATCGATCGTAAGTGCTAAGCTATACCATGTGTTTGTATGAAGGGTAAAAATTGGTCCAATTACAGAATAGTTACCAGAAAGACCATAAAGATTGCTCGATCCTCCTTCAATAAAATACCCATAGCCGCCATAAGCTCCAATGCCTCCACTTAACCCATTAAACATTATGATACTGTTGGAACCAGAAGAAGGCAGTGCATTCACATAAAAACGGCACATTAATGTATTATTGCATGGCGAAGTTGGGTTGAGTGCATTTGATAAATATACAGCAGAAAGAGTATTTCCGGTAATGCTTCGAAAACAATAATTTGTGGTTTTAGCCCAATCTCCAGGCGTTCCCGGTAAAGAAATATTAGACGAAACTTTACTTGAAGCAGTAAAGGGGGGCGTGCGCACATTAGTTGAAGGATTCACGTTAGCCGCATAATCATAAATTGAACCGCTTCCTGACCCGTTACCCCAGCCCTTTAAAAATACAAGAACATTTTGTGGATTATCGGTTCGCGTGTTTTTACATGCGCTTGGTCTAATCATTTTTTTATTATTCATGTTTGGAAAAGAAAGGAGGGGGAACAAGGAAAATGAAGAGGAAGAGAAAGAGGAAGAGGAAGAGAAAGAGGAAGAGGAAGAGGAAGAGGAAGAGGGAGAAAGGGAAAGAAGGGAAAGAGGAAGAGAAAGAGAAAGAAGGGAGAGGAAGAGAAAGAGAAAGAGGAAGAAGGGATTGGAAGAAGGGATGGAAAAAGAAAGAGGAAGAGGGATAAAAAAAGAAAGACTACTTATACACAATTGCAAATTAAATGTAAACCACGCACCACACCATCCCCAGACCAAATGTTAAATGAAATACCAATAAGGAGACGTTGATGAATACAAAATTGTGCTTGTTGCGGACGGAGCAAGAACGACAATTGTTGTTCCACCGTTTTGCTGGACTGTCAAGTTGCCTGTACTGCCCGGCATGTTTCTTACAACTACATACCATCCATCTGGTGTCGAAGAAGGCATTTGAAATCCTATAGCGGTTGTATTCGTGACTAAATGATAATAAGCAAAGTTATTGCTAGAAACGGAATATGTCGATGATTGAGAGCCTAAAATAAGTATGTTCGCATACGACTGAGCATAGCCCGTTACAGTCAAAGCGCCGCCTGAAAATGTCAGATTGGACTGACCTTGTAATGAAGTCGAAGTTCCAGACGCAGTTAACACGTATCCAGACGCGTATGGAGACGTAATCGACATACCGCCGCCTCCAGTTGCGCCCTGGACTCCTTGTGGACCCTGAGTCCCAGTACCACCAGTAGTACCCTGCGATCCTTGTGTACCAGCTCCTGTCGACCCCTGTGTGCCTTGTGCACCCTGAGTCCCACTACCACCATTAGTACCCTGCGCACCTTGAGTTCCAGTTTTTCCATATGGTCCAAAAACAACTTTTGTGAATAAAGCACCCACTTCCCTAAAAGTGCTATCAAAGTACAGATTTGAACCTAAAGATCTTGAAATTGTTCTTCTTGTTGTTCCATTCTGGTAGTATATAACGTTTACTCCATCATAAACTATTTGAAAAATATCTGATGCAGCAAAAGTAAAGGTA
>Ga0136642_1000487_pt1 | contig 20905 bp, 22 predicted proteins | sample LowCatLa1302831Y_FD_115313 | JGI IMG/M metagenome (GOLD analysis project Ga0136642, IMG submission 115313) | Freshwater microbial communities from Lower Cathedral Lake, Yosemite National Park, California, USA - 13028-31Y | ecosystem: Environmental > Aquatic > Freshwater > Lake ... | reverse complement strand
CACTTGCTGCGCCGGGAGGTGTTGTTACCGGAGTGTTCAATTTAGTGTTAGGCGGGTATCTAGCTACACCAACTACAGAAAATAATTCAGGATAAGCTGATTGAAGATACACACTTCCATCAGCAACTAGATAATTTGGATCTAATGCTTTTTTAGCACTAGATAAAACAATATCACCTACACCAATTCCTTCACCTTGAATACCCTGTATGCCCTGTGGACCTTGTATGCCTTGAATGCCTTGAATGCCTTGTGTGCCCTGTTCGCCTTGCGGGCCTTGAATTCCCTGTGGACCAGTTGGCCCTGTATTACCAGGAGGGCCTTGAATTGCTCCTACATTAACCCATACTGTATCCGACCATACATAACCGTTCCCTGATGCAGATACAATATAAAGATCGCCATTGGTATTACCAGTGACTGGCAAATCTGCCACAGTGGCTACTGCACCTTTTAATACAACACTAGTGCCGTCAGTGCCGTCTGCGCCAGTATCACCCTGGATACCTTGGATACCTTGCTGTCCCTGAGGTCCAGTAGGACCAATATCACCCTGTTCACCCTGTATGCCCTGTATACCTTGGGGGCCTGGCGGTCCTTGCGGACCAACACCACCAGAACCAGAAGTAACCAAAGCTCCACCAGGTGAGCCATCGTAAACTCTTATAGTATTCGTGTCGGGATCATACCATAATCGCCCGGATTGCCCCACAAAATCTCCGCTAGCAATTCCGTTATTTCGACTGGTAAAAAATTCTTGTATATTTGGCACTCTACTTATCCCGATGGGAAAGTAGTAGATGGTGAAAAGATAGCTGCTAATTTTTTGATACGATTAATACTGGCATCACTGTCATCAACTTGAAGTTCCTCTACTTCATCTTCAGTTGGTTCATTAATTACATCATCTGCGGATGGACCAACCGCATCTTTCATTACATCTAATTGCTGTTGTAACGGAGGGCTCCATTTAGATTTTCCATTTTTGTCATATTTTACACCAGGATTGACTACTTGGCTGGCTTCTTTTTCATTGCCAACAACGATAACATTCATTGTTTGCACATTAAATGTCGAGCTTTCGCCAATTATGTCTTTTATGTTCATAGTATTATTTATGTTAATACATCGTGGCAATGAATGGAAGAGGAGGAAGAATATTTTCTCCATGATCTCGCATCTGGGTATCCATCTCTGGATGATATGTCTGTAACAGTATCATCATGCGAGTAACTAACAATGTAGCCATGACTAAATCGTCGGTTGACCCTTGTTTCGCTTCATAACTAACGCCATTTGCCACAAATGTTTTAAGTTCAGAAATTAGAGGACGACTTTTTATCTTCATCTTATTTGTTTCTATCAGAGTTTTTAACTTAGCACATGCAGTTAGTTTATTTTTAGGGCTAGTATTAAATCCTTTTCGGTATCTACCCGCGCCTCTGGTGGGATCTGACAGAAAATAACCTTTAATATTTTCTTCTCCAAACTGTTCTATTGATATAAGTGCTGCTTCTCCAATTGTGTTGTTTTCAACCGAATAGTATATTGATTGCTCGTCCTTAGTAAAACTGTAAATGTATTTTATAATGTCAGCAAGTATGCGTACTTGTTCAGGAATAGGTGTTCTATTGTGCTTCCACTCACCAACTTGCTCTGTAGTATTAGCTTCAAAAATTTGTATAGCGGCAGGATCACCGCCTGTTCCCAATGATGGATCAAGTCCTACACAATACATTTTACCAGCCTGTGGTTGTTTATACCATCGTACTTGTGCAGTACGATGTATTGGCTCAATACCCTCTAAATCTATCAATTTAGCAGGCGCTATTAGTGTTTCATCGTTAATAATGAATTCACAATTTGAACACAGAATGTCATTGGCATAAAAGCGACGATTTTTTTCAACATTTAGTAAATCGTAAACTTGTTCTGTTCCCGCTAGATTAACTCTAACTACTCGTTGTATTCCCGTATTGGTATAAATTTTCATACCAGGCCGTAATTTTTTTACTGTTAGTTTTGATAATAAAGATGTAAATATATCATGATCAAGTGTTGCTTTAATAGTTGTATTTGTTAGTTGTATTTCAGCAATTTGTCGCCGACCTTTATTGAGCACACCTTCAAATTTACTCCAACCAGTATCAGTTAATACTTCTAATCCTAACTTATTTTCTACTAAGTCTGCCACGAGTCCACCCTTCTGGCTCTTCGCCTATAGTATAATATTTTTCATAGGTGGCATTATTAAACCATCTTTTATTTTTTGCTGCGCCCACACTACCTTTTTTGCCTTCACTTATTTTTCTGTTGCGTTTAGGATCAGCATAAACTAATCTCATCTTATCTTTATGTTCTTCAGTTTCTCGCATTAATTCTTTAGTTCGTCGTTCTTCTGCTGACCATACTGTCCCTTTTTTACGACCTCCAATACCAGGCCGTTTTGTTCCACGATTGGGTGCTGCTTTGCCGTACATAGGATTTTTTTCACCTCTCATACCTTCCGATTGTAATGTATGAATAATCTCTGCTGTATCCATTAACCCTGATAACCCTTTCCAAGCTAACTTATCTTCTAAACACCCATATTGTTCATACAGAGTTTTATGTGCTTCTGCATGTTCTTCTACAGTAAGCTTTATTAAATTACTGGGTTCGTTTGTTCCACCGGCATGACGGGGTATAATATGATGATTGTGAATTATATGTTTACGCATATTATTATTTAGTTTATTATGTATAACACTTTAAAATTGTTTCAAGTTCGCCAATAGTACTAGTGAACACTTTTCCTGATTTATCTCGTAATGTTAGCAATGCTTCGCTGCCCAAACAATCCATTTCCCTACGGAATTGATCTTCACCAAGTTGCGCTCGCATAGCTGAAGCCCATGCATCATCTCTATCAGGATGTTCGCGCCAATAACTACGGAATGCTTTAAATCCGTTTATACCTAATTCTTGTGGATTACCATGGCTATCTTCCATTTTATTGGCGCCTTTCCACAATAGCGCAAATTGATCTTCGTCACTATTTGGTGTTGAGGTAATGATAGCTGATCCACCAGTTGCTAATGTAGGACTAATTGAAGCCCAGAATTCTTGGGCTACGTTAGGACGTACATATGCAAATTCATCGCATTGATGAGAATAAATCTTATTTGCAATAATAACATGATTGGTCGCATTAAAAATTTCGTATGTATTTACTAATGAAATTTTTTCTAAATTTGAAATTTTTATTTTTCCATACTGAGAATCTAATTCATTGCCAACAACTAAATCAATAACTTTAATTTCTTTTTTATTATTAAAAAATCTATGATCATTGGTGGCAATAATAAAAGTGCCATCAGTGAATATTATCTTCGTTGATGGCTTATTTGCATTTTCATTTAAAAATATTCCCTCAAAATCTTCCCATCCATTTGGAGTTAAGATTTCATATTCTTCATTAGGCGCGTAAATTTGATTCATAAAACCTCTCTATCAAAAATGCTCCGTTAGGAGGAATATTATTTGATATGTCTTCGTGAATTAATTTTGTAAAAATATCAAATTCTTTTTGTGAATCATCAATTGAATATCCACAATTTTGTAACAAATCACCTAAATCAATACTACATCCTGAATGTTTTTTTAAATTTTCTTTCCACGGTAACATTTCTAAATTATTAATATTGCCAATTACCAATGGGCTTATTTTTTGTTTATAGCCTTCTAAAATTGAAAATTTATGATCTATATGCCATGCATGTGATTTACCAGATAAGCCTGTAATAAATCCAGCCGTTATTTTTTTTCGTAATTTTTCTGTCAAATAGATAACAATTAGTTTATATCGTTTGTATTCATTACGATTCAATGATATTAAACCTTTATTGGCTTTAGTAATATTTCCTTTAATGATAGCATGTGCTGCTATTTGTGCGTATCCATTTCTACCCAATTCATCAATTTTGGTCATATGCGTTGCACGAGTTTTTTGACCTTTTTTTTCGTACCCTGATAAACCAAATGAATCAATTTGTTTTAATGTTTTTCTTGCTTCAATTTGACCAGCTTCATATTTTGTAAGACCCGTGACTAGATCAATCTGTTTAAGACCATCTTTAATATTATCAATGCGGCGTTTACTTACTCTTTGCACATTAGGATAGTCATCAATGCTCATTCCTAATACTTTAACTATATAATTATTTTTAATGTGACTTAATCGTTCTCCACTAATAGGACAAACCACATAATCATGTCCTTCTACTAGCCCAAATTTATATAAATCAGCATTTCGTTTTTTATTTCTTTTGATAAATTTTAAAAGTTTAGGGTTCATATTCTATTTATACAAACGCAAACTCATCAGTTAAAACGGTATTAGGTTTATGAAGTCGTATAAACAAATTTTTTAATGTAATGTCTTCTTCTATTAATGATAGTTTATTTCTAATTTTAACAGTCGTAGTATCGCCGTCTAAACAATATAATAGTGATATTGACATACCACGACCAGTATTTTCTGTGGTAGTTGCTGATACAATGCGACTTCCATTCTCAAAATCAATTGAACCTAGATTATAATTAGTGGCTCCCGCGCGTATGTGATCTGGACATAGCTCATATGCAAAACGAATACGCTTCATAATCTCTTGTGAACCGTCAAATTTATGAGCAGCAACTAGAACTGTTGAGTCTGGTATAAACATCGCATACCATAGTAGATATCCTGCTGCTGAAGTTGACTTACCAGTTTGCCGTGGCATCATAGCTATTGAGTAACGGTAATTATGATAAGTGTCAATTAACCGTACTTGATATTCAAATGGTTTGTATAATGTTCTACCACCAATAGTTTGTTGGATATAGAAAAAATTACGCATAAAATACTCTGGTCCAGTTACTGGATCAGCACATGCAGCAAATTCTTGAAGCTGTTGCTCAGTATATACCTGTTGTTTATATGGCGCTTTCGCCAGTGAATGTGAATCAAAACCCATGGTGTATTTACTTTAAAGTGCATTACTTTTTAGGAAACAGCGCATACCATGCCGGAGTTCCCGGCCGTATTCCGGTTGATTTAGCATATTCAAGTTCAGGAGATATTTTAGACTTTAGGCGTTCGGCAGTAATTCTATTGTATTCTGTTAATTTTTTTTGACTTCCTAATCCACCCATATGACTGGCAATTAATAACTGATGTATTGGGTCATCTGGTTCTAAAAAGCAATCGTCATCACTAGTTGGAGTTAAGTTTTGAGTGGTAATTCTGTATTGTTTAGTCATCAGTGGAATTTGCGCCACATTTAGCACGTTTAGCCTGTGTTAATTTACCGAAATCTACTGACCATTCTTTACCCGGAGCTAGTTCAACCGCGTTGGTTGGAAACGCATACTTAACACCGGCTGTTTGCATAATCTGTGCTATAGAAACACGGAATTTAGTTAGATCATTTCCTAAATTAGGATAAGGTGCCACATGAGGAAATTCCCATGCGGCAACTTCATTAGTTTGATTATTGATAACAATCTTGTAAAAACCATGCGGCACAACTACACCTTTGCCAATAGTTTTGTCACCTGGTCCATATACCCCACCCGATATAATCGTATATGATTGATTACGTTGAACAGCCCAGCCGCGTACTGAAGTTTCTAATAATTTCCAAATACCGCGATTCAATGAACCTGCTTGCGGACTCATATTTGTCATTAAAAATGATTCAAATTCGACTTGTGTATCCCATGATAAATCACCATCTGGAGCCATGTGTCCTTTGTCATAATTTGTTCCCACATAATCTGCCGGGGTAGCGCCATTCTGTATAGATTGATCTGGAGCAAAAGCATTAGTTCTTACTACACAGCCCAATGCGTTAGAAGGAGTAAGTTCATACATTACAAACTCAGGCAATTTAGCTGCTACATCATATCCCACTAGATATGCTTGCCGACAGATAGGTTGTATAGGTTTGGAACTTTGCGGAAATCCGTATGGAGCGTGTACTTGACATGCTTGTACTGGATTTGGCGCTCGTTGATTCCACGCAAATACAGTAGATGATAATACTATTAGTAATAATAAAACAATTAATTTTTTCATTTATTTTCTCTTGTAACCCTTGAAAGCAACCATCGGACTAGTTTTTTCTGTATCTGGCATTTCTTGACTGCCTTGAGTTGCAATACGAACACAATCACTTGCACTCATTCCCATTGATTGCAACGCATCATCGATCCATGTTTCAACATTGGGATCATAACTAACTATAATTTCGTTTTCACCAAAAATGCTTTCTTTTTCATAATCAGGTACCCCATCTTTCTTACGTTGGGCGCGACCTTTAGCTCCTGCAATGGCGACTCCAAACCGATATTGTCCATACGGATCATTATTTTGTAATTTAGGAATTTTGAAAGCGCCAGGCAATGCCAAAGCCACATCCTGTGTAATACTACCAGTGCGACCATGAGTATCTTCTGAAATAAATTCTTTTGCCCTCATCGTCTTTTGTAACCCTTAAATCCTGTGACAGGACTTACTTTATGTACATGATCTGGTTCAAGACTACGGTGGTCACTGACTATATGATTGTGGTCTGAACCAATTGTTTTCATGGCACCAACTACCATATTATCTTCTTCTTTAGTATATGGATGCACAGTATTATATTTTTCTACCCAGCTATTTGGATCCATTTTATCTTTGTGAATAGCCTCAGTGGTTTTTCCGTCATGCATAGCCATTGCCATGCCCATTCTATTTAAATGATTAGTACGATCATAACCACCTTTATCACGAACACGACGGGTAGTTGGCATTACTGATTCGTGGTCAGGGTTTATTTTGCCTTCTTTTTCTTCGGATATAAATTCACGGGCTCGCATGATTAGCCTTGCCCATTTACACCAGCTGTCGCAGATGAAGCAGTTCCTAATTCACGAGCTGTAAAATTAGCACCAGTAATGGTTAAATAATTTCCTGCACCAACAAAAATTTGTTGACGGCCATTAGCTGCTACTTGTGGCGCAGCAGAATATAAATTGCCGTTAGGAGGTGTTGTTACAGTAAACACACTAGTGGCATTTGCCGTAGCATTAGCACTTATTGTTACACTGGTAAATGGAATCTGTGAAGCAATGGTCGCTCCTCCGGGAATTCCAGTGCCAGTAATTGCGCTACCAGCGGGTAATGCCATTGCTGCGCTTGTGGTAATAACCTTACTAAGATTGGCAGTAGTGCCACTAAATGTAATCTGTGGTGGCAACGCAACCTGATAAATGTTGTATGTAACTGCTGTAATGCCAGTTACTATTTCACATTTATCAGTGTACCAAATTACATTTGATGCTGATGTTAGTACGTTTGCCTGTGACATTTATACTTCCTTATTTTCTATCGCCTGGATAGCTCTATATAAATCATTCATACGTTGCCCCTCAGATACATGACTATGTAAGCGATTTACTTGACTTGCAACAACTGGCAATGTGGACTGCCCAGTTGTTTTCTGTCTATTTAATCCACCGCTATATTGCATTTCATCATTAGAATACTCTTGATTGCTAGGATAATCTGGCTCGTTGTCACTAACAATAATACTAGTTTCACCAAGCCCAGCTAATTCCATCATTCTTTGATGTTCACCCATGCTTTCGTCAGTTTCTTCTGGTGCGCCAGTTTTCTTGTCAAGCCAACTTCCTGCTGCTGTGCCTAATGCTGAACCCGCTGAGCCACCAGCTATGCCACCTGCAACCGCGCCCGGGACTGTGCCGATTCCCAAACCAGCTGCTGCTCCGCCTAATCCACCAGCAATAGTACCACCTATACGACCAACTGTTGCTCCGGCATCTTTGAAACTAGTTGTTTCTTCCATGCCATCTTCAAATTGAGTTTTAGGAATATCTTTTGATGGATAATCAGTATCACTATTATATGCTTGGTGATCGTCATCGCCATAATTGAAATTACTACGCTCACCGTCCTGTCGTGCGTGTCGCATGACCATGTCATATGTTATCGGCTCATTTGATTTTTCTGGATCATGCAAATGACGAAGTATCTTGTCAACGCCAGCAGTATTTATCTTACCGTTAACTCTAGTCATGTCAACAGCAGCACTAAAAAAGTCATCCCAATCTAATTTTCCATCATAATAATCTTGAACTAATTGTCCGGCATCACCACCTTGATTGTTGATTCCTTCATCCATTTCATCACATTGGCAAGGAACACCGCCACATGAATCACATGCTTCTTCACCACCATGTTCATGGCCAGCTTCATCACCATGTGACACACCCATGCTATGTAACATTTCTTTGATACGAGCAACATCATCGCCAGTTACTTCAATACTAATATTTTCATGCTCTTCGCCATCGTCGCCTTTATTTGAGCTAGTTGTGATATTTACATCTTCCTTAAGTAAACTCTCATACTTGCGTTCCCATGAATCATAAATGCCTTTTCCAACACCACTGCCACCTGATGATTTTTTAGCAGGTGCTGTAGCTACAGAACCCGTAGTTGTTTCTTCAACTTTTTCTTCTTTTACCGGATATTCTTTGCCGCCTACTTTGACTTTTTCACCTTTTTGGATACCGTCTTTCTTAGCATCAGAAACTGCTTTGCCAAAAGCATTGCCTTCTTCAGTTTTCTCAGCCGATTTAGCTTTTGGTTTATCTGCCGATTTATCTGCCGATTTAGCTGCTGGCTTAGATTTTGTTTTAGATTTACTGGCTTTGATAGCTTTGTCTACTACACCAGCATGTTCTGCTTTACTAGTTTCTTTCTTACCATCGCCGTCATAATCTCGGTTAGCAAGTACTTTAGCTATACCACCTACTTTCTTAGCAGCTTTAACAAAATGACCCATGCCACCCTTAACGCCTTCCATATCAACTTCACGGCCTTCATCTGCCATAGCATGACCGCAGTGTGGGCATGTGGCACTATCTTCGTCCATATCTTTCTTGCGTGAATTCATTTTTGCTTTTGATACATGCGATCCATCGTGTCTAGCAGCATAGCCACCACTAAACTTAGTACCTGGCTGACGACCGCGTTTACGTGGACCGTCACTTGCTGCTGCTGTGCTTGTGTCTGAACCTATGCTATGCCCCGTATCTGGATCATATTTGCGAGTGTAAACTGTACCACCGGCCGGTGACTTACTTGCTGTATGACGCGAATATTCATCTTCTTCGTCCATGTCTTTTTTACGAGAATCCATCTTTGCTTTTGATACATGTGATCCATCATGTCTAGCTGCGTAGCCACCACTAAACTTAGTACCTGGCTGACGACCACGTTTACGTGGACCATCACTTGCCGCGGGAGAACCCGTGTCTGAACCTATGCTATGTCCTGTATCTGGGTCATATTTTCTTGTATACTGTGTTCTGCCTGGAGATACTTCACGCTTATCAAATCTGCTCTCAGCTTCTTCAAATTCCATGCCGTTGTATGCATCCGCATCACCAGCTGATCCGTTGTAAGGACGACTTTTTGCTTTAGGATTGCCACCATTAGGCACTAATTTAGCTTTTAAATAATCTAAAATATCTTTATCTGATTCACTATACATATCTGTTTCCTCTAGGTCTGTGTGGTCTAATACAGGATCTCCGCGACCCTTGCGAATAAATGCTGGCACTTCTGCACGGCGTGGGCCGCCTTGCGCTGGCTGTTGTTGTACAGCACGACTATTGCTTCTAGTTGCAGCTGCTCTTTTCATTTGTGACATCTTTTGTTGATCAAGCTGATTAGGAGTTGCGCCCTCTTCCATTCTATATTCTTGATCACCTTGGGCTAATTGCAAATTTGAAAGTGGAATTGCATAGGTATTTGGAGAAGAGTATATCAACGCATCTACTCCATCTTTCATACCCTTAAATATTCCTCGTACTTGTCGTCCAGATGGATATTTCCAAATTACTTTATCACCTGGTTTAAAATCAGGCGTAGTTGCACCCTCTGCCTCATACTCTTCACCTAAACGAGCGTTAGCTCTATCAAGACCAGCACCTCTATTTTTAGCTTTCTTAATTGCTTTAATATTATTTTGAACTGCCATATTAGCTGCATCACCTATACGATGACCCTGGCGCATATTGCTTACGAAATCATCGACTGGTTGTTGTTTCAATTTTCTTAAATCTTGTTGAGCACCAGTTTTGTATCCAACAACAGCACCATGACTTAGTTCATTGATGTCATGTACGATACACTCACCCATCATGCATTCGTTACATTCGTCAATTGATTCATCAACACTTTTTTTACCTTTGCCTTGAATATTTAAAGCAAAGTTAGCACGTTTCTTTTCTAGTGGTGTGCCAGATTTCTTAAGACTGTTTAATTTCTTGTCGCCAATTTTCTTGCCTTGAGGAATACCTTCTTGCTTATGTAAGGCACCTTTTTTAACTGTTTTAGCGGCTTGGCTTAATGACTTGTCTTTTGACTCATTGTAACGGCCCATTTCACCTTGTTGCATAGAATAATCAGTATAATCTGAGTCATCATTATCTAAATTTGGTTCACTAGTTGCCTCTAACCAAGCTTTTTCAAAAATACGATCACCTAAACTATATCCTAGATATTTAGCAACACGATCTTTAATTTTTTCAAAATCTTCATGACTGAATATTTTACCTTGATCGTATAATTTAATAAACAAGTCACCAATTTTACCTGACAAATATAAGTAGTCTGGCATAGAACTTTCTAGAGTATTACTCCCAGACATTCCGCCAGTAGCATCTTCCATAAGACTACGTAAGTCTGATCGTAATGCTTCTTCAAGTGTCTTTTTAGCAGGTGATTTAGAAGCCTGGCTTTCTACAAGTGCTTTCTGTTCTTGAGTTGGCTCGTTGCGAATACCGTCTAATTTTTTGTTTAAATCATAAAATGGGTTCATTACTATTATCCTTTAGTCTTTGCGCCAGTAGCTGGTCTTGCTGGACGCTTTTCTGCGTTTGTCATAGGGCTAATATTACCCGTTTTAAAATCATTTGTTGTTTCTGCTGCTTTAGGATTTCCACCAGCGATAGTGAAATTAGAACGATAAGCATTTTTTAACACAGAATGATCATATGGATCAGCGGAGTAATCTGCTTTTAATTCTTTTTGTACTGCATCATCAGCAGGATAATTCGTGTCAGCCAGTAATGATTCTGGTTGATCTTCAAGTTTTTGCTGATATTCAGCAATATCATCGCCATAAATTGATGTTTGCATAATAATTTTGTTTTCATCAAATCCCAGTAACCGAGCAATCTGTTTAATCTGTGGCTCAATAGCAGGATAACGAAGCATTACATCAACACTAGTGACTTTTTCATTTTCACATGCTGGAAAATCAGCAGGTTTAGCTTGAATTGGAGTAGTTTTTTCTGTGCCAATTTTTAATGGATCAAACTGAGCCAGTTTATTTTTTAACAAATTGTAAAATCCTGAAGGCAATTCACCAACCATCTTGATACGATAGTTATAGGTTCTTTCGCTTTCGGCTAAGTAGTCTTTAAAATTTTTCATGATTAATTCCTATGTTATATTTATGTTATTTGTCTTTTTGTGAACTTGCTTCTAATAGACGTTGTAATAGATCATTGCGTGATAACACCTGTCCTTGGGCGGTTGGAATGTTGCCTAAATCACCGGACTTCTTAGCAGCATCTTGATCCAGCTTTAATTTTCTAAGCTGTAGATCAATCATCTTTAGTTTTTTGTTTAATTTAGTGGTTTTAGCTGTTAAAGCATGACTTAGCATGGTACTAGCAACAGCAAACAATTCAGCTGAATATCTGCTATCCACATTGAAAGCAAGGTCACTTAAATCTTGATAACTTTGTTTAGCAAGATCGGATAACTCATCTAATTCTCTATCTGATGCAGCTAAATCTCTAATAGCAGGTAGTGCATCATCAATTTTGTCGATTGTTTCATCAATATTCACAATAGCATGGCGAGTTTCTTCTACTGTCATATTTTCAACGGTAGGAGGATCTTGGGCATCATCAAGTTGGTCAAATCCAAAAAGTTTTTGCAATTTTTTTGTCATACTGTTATTTACAGTATTTTGGAATATAGCAATTACTTCTTGCGACCATTTGAGAATATATCAGATTCGGTGATTACACGAAAAGTCAGTCCATTTTGCCTAGCCCATGCTTGCGCGGCAGCCCACTTAGAGTAGTTTACAGCAACAACAGCTCGTTGGCTGTCTTTCATTTTTTCTTCTATTATACTTTGATTTTTTGGTTTAATTTCTATCAGTTCAGCTTTGGTAGTATTATTTGGACCACGATATACAACGATGAAATCAGGCACATACATAGTCATTTTGCCAGTAAGTGGATTACGATATGGAATTCTAACAGGTTCACTAGCCCAGTTTATTACATTTTCATTTGTGTCGCAAAACTGCATGAAAGTCATTTCCCATCCGCTACGATATCTAGGCTTACCTTTGCCTACGTATTTGTTTGCGTTATTTACCTGGTATAATCCCTGACGAAAACTAGGCATAATTATTGTTTGATATTGTGGGCAACATAGTAATTAGGAGTCACTGTAGCTTGTACACCCAACATAGTTGAAGGACTTTGAAATGTGTTTAGATAAAACGCAAAATTTAATGTAATTTGTGGCTTAGTCATACCTTGAATATTTTGTAACAATTCCATAGCTGGTATTCCAGATGCCGATGATATACGAAACAGGGTCGTGGTAAAATTACTGGCTTGCGCTGGCGTTTCAAACACCGATTGAAAATAACTGTGTACAGCGTCATACTCTTGAGATGGCACCGCCTGCTCAAATTTGTAAAATTTATCAAAAATATGTACTGTTAGGTCAATATTGGAATTTAAAGCATTTATGTTAGACATGATTACACCTTATTAATAATCATCGATATTGAATGCTGCATTTTGGGCATTTACTCTGGCTGCTGCAGCTTGTAATTGTTCAGTTGTTGCGGTCCCGTTGGCTAATGCATTGCCCACTGTTCCTGGATTATTTGCACTATTGAATCCGCCACTTGAAGTCCTAGGAAATGTCATGCCTGTATTTGAATTAACTGCACCCCTCGTAGATTCAGGAGTGCTATTCAATGCGGCAGCAGTTGCTTCTTGTTGTAATTGCGGCTGTACTGATTGCCCTAAATTTTGCTGAGCGCCAGTGCCTGATGCCACGATTGGCCGTTGCACTGCACCTATGACATTTTGTGATCCATTTCGCCCTGTAGTTCCTGATTGCAAATCTCTTACCGTACCCTGTACTGCTGGCGAAATCCCCGTTTGTCCAAATACTGAATTTGTCGCGCCAGGACGAGTAATTCCAGAAGGTTGAGTATCGTAATAGCCTGGTATAGCAAATCCAGACACAGAGGTAGATGGTTGTTCGCCTCCAATTGCACCTTCGTAGTATTTTACAGTTTCGTATTCGACTGTGACATCATCTTTCATTGTGCCGCCGCCTTCTTCATAGTTATAGGTATCTTCTCCCCATGAAGTAATTAGTGGATTTATTAATACCCATGCCGCATATTTTTTCTGGCTCATGCCATATATTGTAATATCGTTGAAGAAACGAGGCTTGCCGTTTGAGCTTGTATTAGGATTTGTGCCATCAGTATAACTTTCACCGACATATCCCCAATCAGCAGATTGCAAAGTATTGTTATAAATGTCGGATACATTATAGTTGTATCCGTTGCTTACCCCGGCTGTTTCTCCTAATGTACCGCTTTGATTAGGTACGCCATCATATTTTTGTATAGCGTCTTTATAGTAGTATGTATAATAATCATACCACATTCCACGGATTAAATCGGATTGATCATCATGAAGAGAAAATCTACAAGGCTCATACCGAATTTTTTTCTGTATAACTCGCTTACGATTATACTGATTCATTACATCAGTTTCAATTTTGTACTTTGGAAGATCAATACTTTTAACCATCATGCCAAGAGTTGCAACGGTAGGGCTTCCATACTTGTTTTGTAATTGTTTAATTTGTGCTGTATTAATATTAAACCTAACATGAAATAGGAATTTCATCCTAGGAATAAGTTGATATCCGTTGTTTAGGAAAATATTTGCTGCGTGTTTATAGTCTTTAAGTAAAAGACCTCCACTATCTCGTTGGAGGTCTCCGCCTTGTCCTAGATAGCCTGTACCCATTTAGTTGGTAGAAGTAGCAAGATTTCTTGCAGGATCTATAGGAGTTGGTTGACCAACGCCCACTGGTAATCCTGTCTGAGCGTCAGCTTGATAAGCATTATCATACGTGATAGAAATTGTAATCTTTACAGCTTCTGATTGTGCATAATCCATTGAGTTATAGTTAACGTCTTTCAGATAACATCCTTCAATTATCCATTCTTCTAAGATTCGTTCTTGATTCATGCCATTTCCACCATCTAATAATTGTAAACTTGTCACGAATTTGTAATTATTAGCAGCAGGAGCTGAACTTTGCTCCATAAAATCTAGTTGCTTCTGTAGCTGCTGTCCAATTAAACGAGTTACGTTACCAGCTGCATCGTCACGAATATCACACGTAACATCTGACCACGAATGTTTTCCTGCAATTTTAATAGTACTATTATAAATTGGTAATTTAATTTCTTCAAATTGAACATGTGGACGATCAAATTTCATAACTTGCTTGGTCAATTCAGTAGTGGCTGGTTGACCCACTCCAAAGTTATAAAACAATACACGATAACGATATGACAACTTAGGCATTAATAAGCCTTGAGTTGACGGGGTTTGACCTTGTCCGCCTAATGGAACTGTCAGGTTAAGTAATGATGATGCTGCCATGGTAAATCTCCTGTATACTTTATTTAGTCAATGCAACTGGGTAGATTTCTACCCAATTACATTTATGCACGTGCTCGTGCTGCTATAGTGCCAGTATTTTGAATTCGCAACGGTATATATACAAATTCAACTGCTTTTACTGGCTCAATTGCAATATCAACCCATAATTGATTTTGATCAATTGTCGTAGGAGTATTATTTGTGTTATCACAAACTACTAGGTAGTCGTAAATACCACGCTTAGCTACTATGTCGATTAATAAACCTGTAATGGTATTAGTAATTTCAGCACGAGTAACCTGATCATTTGGCTCAAACAGATACTGTTTACCAATCGTTTCAAGTCTTGCCCGGATGTAACAAACTAATCGTGCCACGTTGATACGATCTAATGCTGATGCAGTTTTTTGTAATGTTTTGTTACCAAAGTTAGTAATACCAACACCTGGAATAAAGGTAATTGGATTAATATTGTGTGTATACAATACATCACGCATAGATTGGCCTACACCCAATGGGGTAAACACTCCTGTGACCGATTCTAGATAACCTAACTGGAACGCATTGTCAACTAAACCACGACGAGTGCCAGCTGGGGCTAACCATGGATAAGCAATTTCATCATTACGAATAATAGTGCGTGTCATCATATGGCTTGGATATGTAACGACAACATTGCCATTTAGGTCAGTTGTCTGGCAACTTGGATAGAATGCTGCTCCATAACTGTCGCCCGCTGCTAAATTACCATCACCAGTTTCTAGACCTAATCCATTATTGTTGGTTGCCCATGTGATAATTGCGTCAGGTGATAATCGTAATGGAGTATCAATAATAGCAAATGCCACATTATTGATCTCATTATTTAACGCCACCATGTTAATCGCTAGTTCTGGATATCCAGGAACTGTTATCAGATTATATGAATTTTGTTCCTCACGAATAGAAGCGTTAGTATCAATAGCTTGTTTCATGGCTTGTACAACAATTTCTCGTTGTGCTTTTCTGCCCATATATGGTGAACCATCTGGACGAGTACCAACTGCAGAATTCCATGTATTAGTGACAGTTTGAACTGACCAATAGATGTTGCTCACATCAGGAACTTGATTCGTATTACCTTCAATACAAGCATAAACTACTGAATTATATTGAACATACTCACCAATAGCGTATGTAGTCGAAGAAGACCAGTCATAAGTTGGCCATGCTTGATTATTCCAGGCATTTAATTCAAATGATTTAACATTAAATCCCGAACGGCGAGTATTCCATAATAATACCCCGGCTGGATATAGGCCAGCATTTGGAGCATCTGGATCCAAGTAATTACTAGTCAATAAACTTGTTATAGATGGCAATGCGCCACTAATAGGATCAGTTACTCCATTCGATGCCCAACGAGCATCGGCGAATAGAATGCCACTAGATTGTGTTGCGTCTGAGTTAACAATTTGAACCCACTGGTCAACCCCGGCAACAGACTGCCAACGATATAACAATGGATAGTTTTCTAAATCACTTGTGTTAACCCATAAATCACCGTATACTAATGGACTAGCCGCTGTGTTAGTTTGTGTAGTAGGAGCGGTTGGACTAATAATGGGGCCAGCAGCATTACATTGTGTTAAATTGTAACCACGAGAATCTGAAGTCACAGTTTGGTATCCTACCCATGATCCATTTTGTTGGATCATAATATCAACTTGAGAAGGATCACTATAATACCAGTATGTACCATTGTTTGGATTTTGGTCAGGTGCTGTACCAGATGCAGTATATGTAAATGTTGGTGTGCTTACCCAGTTACTTAATACCACGCCGCTGTCAAGCCCATCTACATAATTTTGAAAACATAAGAAAGTGCTGGCGGTAAAGCCTGCTGTCGTGATAGGAGTTCCGGTAACATTTGTTAGGATAATATTTCCACCTGCGTTGTGTGTAAACACAATAGAGCCATTACTATCAATAGAAGCACTAACATAAGGTACCGCGGCTGAGCTTACAGCAGCAATGAAATCACTAGGAGTAGTTCCAGTAAGTTCAACAGTCACTGTTGTTAATGTAGCTGTGCCTGGCTGAGTTGCCTGAAGAGTAAAGCTGTTACCAGATACAAAAGTTTGATCAACTGTGTCGCCAGTAACAATAGTGGCACCCGATACATATCTTTCATATATAGTAAAACCAGATAATTGATTATTCAGTGGATTATATTTTGAATAATACGACCCAGCAGGAATATTTTCTCCGCCACCAGATGGATCTAACCCATAAATTGCTGCACTGCCGCCTGCGTACACAGGAACATTTTTAATTACAAATACACCTAAAGCTGCGTTATACTGTTTCAGAACTAAATTAACACCAAGGTTAACATTATTTGTTTTCTGCCAGATTGAACCAGTTACGCCAATAGCAGTCGAGCCACCTTGACTCCAAGATGGTACTTGAAAGCTAGGACTTGCTTGATATCGTGGGCATGTATATGTTTTTGCTGTAATGCCTAATGTAGTAAGTGCTGTGCCACTACCATTTGCTACAACAATAGTACCATTTGTAGCTGTGAAATCAGCGTATAGATTAAGTGATCCGCCAATATTAGCAGCATAAACTCCAGTTATTGCAGCTGCAGTAATAGCATCAACAATACCAGTAACTGTGTTATTTGGACTAACTGGAACAGTAATTGTTGTTCCATTAATTATAAATGTATTGCCAGCAACTAAACTAGTAGGAGTATTAGAACCCTGTACTGTCGCCCATGCTGATTGCCATTCTGCACTGCCAAGTTGTACCCATGTGTTATACAGACTTGTGATTCTTGTATCATCTGATTGAGTCGTTGTTGGTCCGCCACGCTTGAAGTAGTTAGGATTTGTATTATATGTAGCAGTCACTGCATAATTTCCAATGCTACCATAACTTTGTAGTGGCACTGAAGAACCTGTATTTAAATATGTTGAACTAGTGATTACTAATGGAATTTGATTAGTGAATGTAGATGTTGCCTGATTCCACTGATAAATTCCCCAGGTAGTATTTACTGTATCTAACCATGTAGTATTATTATCTGGGTTGCCAGTGGGGCGAGTTAAACTAGCGGAAAGCGCAGCTAAGTCAATATCAGCACGAATAACATAACATTGATTGGTCACACCTAGCGCAGAATAAGCAGCAAGAAGGCCATATTCATTGAGTTCGTACCCATTTATAGGTGTACCGTTAGTTGTTTGATAAAAGAATGGAGATCCGTAGTTTGCAGATAGTGCTCGCTGACTTGTTGCCAGGAATAATTTATCGGCATTAACAGCTAATGTTCCAGGAGCAATGCCTACGCCATCTCCCGACAATTTGTTGGCTGCAGTTGCAATAACCATTAGCGGCACTGAATTTGTAGCTGCAGGAAGATACTGGCTTTGATCAACTACAGTAACTTGAACGCCTGGGGAAACTAGTGTGTTCGACATAATTTAAATCCTTATAATATGTTATACGGATATTTATTAAATTATTGAAAAAAACTCTAATTGCTAGCATTTATGAATATACAAAAATTGATTTTTTATTGGTTATCAGCACATAAATATAGACATGGTAATATACAACGAAGCTGTGATATATTGGATTCATCTTAATAGCCATAGTGATATTTATACCCAAGGCTACGTTGGGGTATCTAAAAATTTAGATGAACGGGTAACTCATCATATACGGAGTTTAACCAGTGGTACTCATACAAATCCACACTTAAAATATGCATTCAAGAAGTACGGATGGGACAAATTTATTGTTGATATTTTTTTATGTGGCGAAGAAGAATATTGCTATAGCTTGGAAAATACCATAAGATCATGTAAAAATATAGGGTGGAATATTACCATAGGCGGACATCGCGGGCCCGGGTGGCAAAAAGGAAAAAAGCGTGAAGCAGACAGTATAAAAAAAGCAAAAAATACCAGACTAGTAAGATACGGAGATAGAAAAGTTTTGCGAGAGCAAGAGCGAAAAGATCAAGTATCTGCTAATAAAGAAACGAGAAAACAAAAAAAACTTCAAAAACAACAAGCTCATGATGAAGCGGTGGCACAACGAAAATTTACTAGAACACAGAATAGACTAGAAAAAGAAGAAAAAATTAAACAAGAAAAAGCTGTCTTAGCACTGAATTTACAAAAAGAAAAAGAGAAAAAAGCTAATATTTCACAACATCGCCCAATATGCGATACCTGTAAACAGCGTCCACGAGCTATAGCTTATCATAAGTATGGACGAATTTATTATCGTAGCATGTGCTCTCAATGCCTACGAAAAAATAAAAAACTTAAAGTTCCAAAAATGCGATGGGAACTTTCTGGATACAAAAAGAAACCAGTATGTGATCGGTGTGGTTTTAGATCAAGGTGGGCTGCTCAGATGTTAGTATTTCACATAGATGGAAATCTAAACAATAATGTGGTTCAAAATCTAAAAACAATATGTCAAAATTGTGTTGTAGATGTGGCTAAGTCTGACTTGCCTTGGAAGCAGGGGGATCTTAAATCAGATGTTTAAGAATTCTTAATGCCTAATACTAACGAATCAACCTGAGCATATAGCTCATCCATTGTGCCGCTATTGTTTAATACATGATTGAATTCTGTGCCCGCCCAGGCTGTTTCACTGGCATGTACTTTATAATTATCCAACACTGATTTATTACTGGCCCAACTTAAATTCTGTGTAGGACCACCATTTACTACTTCTGCGGCATGAAACCACTCTGGATCAGTACCTCGTTTGGTGCGAATAACTAGTCCACCTGATGATTTAATTGCAGCAATTTCATTAGGAAAACGGCAATCTGAAATTACTACATTGTCTTTAAGATTTCGTATTTTATTTTCAATGCTGGCAATCCAAATATCATCATGAAAACCCTTTCGCATTACTTCAGTGCCCCAATACTGTAGAACCCAGCGTGGAGTTAGATGAGGCATGTGCAGTCGTTCTGCCCACCATAAATCTACTTGCTCTCTCCATTCCCTAGATGCCTTGGTACGACCTTCCAACAATATTCTGTCCCATCCAAATACCGCTGATACTGCATCTTTTAGAGTTCCGGCAAAACTTTCTCTGCGAAACCCATGCACGTTTACTAGATAATCAGCTACAGTATCTTTGCCGCTGCCTATTAATCCTGAAATTCCCAAAATCATATGTTGTCCGTTAGTATGGATGATGTCATTAAGTACCAACCAGGGCGGTAAGATCCTAGTTGTGTAAATCCTAAGTCAGTATAAAACTTAGGAATCTCCGTTGTAATTATAATTGTTCTGTTACGACTTGTAGCAAATTCCACTGCCTTTGATGTTATTTGTTTACCTAGACCCTGATTTCTATACTCAGGATCAACGCAAACCCAGGTCAAATCATAAAAATATTGTAAACTTGATTCACTAATTATCCCAAATCCAACTGTTTTTTGTCCATCTTTTACCAATATATAAAACTTTGGATTCTCAATTAAGTTGATTAGATATGTTATTTTTTCTATTTCAATTCTATGTTCTACATTTTTAGACAGAAGAGGAGGCATTTTGCCAGTGGGTTTGTATACAAACGATCTGGTTAATAACTCCCCTATTTCAACAGTATCCGTTAATTCATTGATAATTTCTATGGAAATCATTTTGCGGTAGTTACTCTGGATCTTGCGCTAATTTCCGTGAATATAACATCTTTAATTGTTGGTAGTGCTTGTTTAGGTTTTGATTTTAACCATTTTTCGTATTCATTATATGAATTAAATCCACGTATTAATGCAGACCGCTCAACATATTTCCAAGGAGGCAATCCCAATTTTTTTGCAGTGGAATTTATAGAAGGTTCACCATTATAGTATTTTTGATTGTGATGCTTACGACACAATCTGTTGTACAATGGTCCATTAGTTTTTTTAGATATAGTGCAAATAACCTTTGGCTCACTGCATCCTTCGTGATCGCACGTGGGCCTAAGACTCTTTTCAGGAACGTATGGGTTGTATTTTGGACTAGTAGATTTAAGATTAATCATTTGAGTTTTGTCACAT
>Ga0136642_1000486_pt1 | contig 20909 bp, 18 predicted proteins | sample LowCatLa1302831Y_FD_115313 | JGI IMG/M metagenome (GOLD analysis project Ga0136642, IMG submission 115313) | Freshwater microbial communities from Lower Cathedral Lake, Yosemite National Park, California, USA - 13028-31Y | ecosystem: Environmental > Aquatic > Freshwater > Lake ... | reverse complement strand
GACTAAATCGAAGGACTAAATCGAAGGACTAAATCGAAGGACTAAATCGAAGGTGAAACACACAGCATTTTGTCGATATCGTGTCGATTTCGCCACTTTCTCCCGTTAAACTTCTCGAGTCATCAGGCCGATTAGGGTCAAATCTCGCCAAGAAAAAGGATTCATTGTGTCTTCTAGCACTGTAAACAAGGTTAAAGCCCGTAAACCATTGTGGTTCGCCATCATCACGATCATCGTATGGTTTGGAATTTCAGGTGCAGTTGGGCCTCTATTTGGAAACCTATCGTCGGTACAAAAGAATGACAATGCAGACTTCTTGCCACCTCATGTGGAAGCACAGAAGTTTTCTGATGCCTATAAGTCCTTCACGGTTAACGCCAACAAGAGCCTTCCAGCGCTCGTTCTATTCGAGGGATCGGTTACACAAGAGAAAGTAATGGCAACAAACGTATTCTTCGCCAGCATTTCTTCCCAGCCTCTAGTAACAAAGGACGGAAAGGCTCTTTCGGGAGTAAATAAAAAAATTGGAGACTTTCTAACGCCTGGTGAAAAAATCTTTGCATTTCCTTCGCAAGACGGGAAAGCTCTTCTTGCAAATGTGCCCTTCGATAACACGAATGCAGGAGCACAGCTAGACAATAAGAAGCCAGCCTTGCCAGCGGTTGTCGATGCTATTCGTTTTTACACCGGTCAGTTTGCAAAGATAAATGGGTTCACTTCGCATGTTACGGGTTTTGCCGCAATCTTTGCTGACCTATTTGGCGCTTTTGGTGGAATTGACTCCACACTTCTGATTACAACCGTGCTTGTAGTAGCGCTGATTCTTATCGTTGTTTACCGTTCACCAGTTCTTTGGATTCTTCCACTCATGACAGCACTGATTGCTGAATCCCTTGCTGGCGGAATTATCTATTTACTCGCCAAGCGCGACATCATCACCGTTGACGGGCAATCCCAAGGAATCCTCTCCGTTCTGGTGATTGGCGCTGCCACAGATTATGCGTTACTTCTGATTGCCCGCTACCGAGAAGAACTTCATTTGCACGATTCTAGATTTGATGCGATGAAGAAAGCTTGGCGCGGCGTGCTTGAGCCGATTGTGGCTTCAGGCAGCACTGTGACAATCGGTCTTCTTGTGCTCTTGCTCTGTCAGCTTAAGAATTCTCGCGGACTAGGTCCTGTTGGCGCAATTGGAATCGTGAGTTCAATGATTACTGTCCTCACTTTGCTACCTGCATTATTAGTGGTTTTCGGACGCTGGATATTCTGGCCAAAGATTCCCCGCCACGACGATCATGATGAAAAGTTAACTGGAATCTGGTCAAAGGTTGCACATGCAACCGCTAAAAGCCCTAAGAAATTTGCGATTATTACAACTGTAATTCTTTTGGTATTCGCAAGCCTTATCACGACTCTAAAAGCTAACGGCATATCAACCACCCAGGGTTTTACTACTCATCCTGATTCACTTGTTGGTCAAGAACTCCTTCTCAAGCATTTCCCTGGAGGACAGAGCCAGCCAACTCAAATTTTGATTAAGCAAACCAAGATGGCCGAAGCTACTGCAGCCCTGAAAGGAATTTCTGGGGTCTCTTCAGTAACTCCGGAACTAGCTGGTCAGGCCATTCCTGGCCAACCTTTGCCCGCGCTGAAAGTAGTCAATGGCAATGTAGTTCTCGATGCCACATTGTCGGTTCCAGCTGATTCTTCTGCGGGTCGTGAGCTCATCCCGACACTACGCTCCACCGTCCACGCGATTGATGCGCAATCGTTGGTCGGTGGCATAAGTGCAACGTTCTATGACGTAGACATTGCTTCTGCTCGAGATCGTAATTTGGTAATTCCAATTGTGCTCATCCTTATTGCGATTATTTTGGGGTTATTGCTACGAAGCATTTTTGCTGCGGCAATTCTTCTTGTAACTGTAATTGTCTCCTTCGTGGCGACACTCGGAGTTTCTGCGCTGGTCTTCAATCACATCTTCAAGTTTGCAGGTGCCGATACAGGATTCCCGCTGTTTACGTTTATCTTCCTTGTGGCTCTTGGAATTGACTACAATATCTTCTTGATGACACGTGTGCGCGAAGAATCAATCAAGATCGGCACACGTGCTGGCGTCACCAAGGGAGTAACTGTTACCGGTGGAGTCATCACCTCTGCTGGAATTGTGCTTGCTGCGACATTCACAGTATTGGGAGTCCTTCCACTTGTAGCACTTGCGGAAATCGCTTTTGCAGTTGCATTTGGTGTGTTATTGGATACCTTGGTTGTTCGTTCGATTCTTGTGCCTGCTCTAGTGCACATCATTGGTCCGAAAATCTGGTGGCCCTCTAAACTTGCCCAAGAAAGCAAGTAGGGGCATTGCCCACTAAGCCATTACATTGAAGCACGATGTCATAGTTGTAGGCGCCGGGTTAGCTGGATTGACGGCAGCTCGGTACCTGGTGCAGTCGGGTTTGGATGTTCTGGTGCTTGAAAGTTCAGATCGCCCAGGGGGCCGGGTCAAGAGTGACAAGATTGATGGATTCACCTTTGATTATGGCTTCCAGGTGATCAATCCTAAGTACCCCGAAGTGGTTGCATCAGGAGTGTTGAAAGATTGTGATTTTCACTCGTTGCCTGCAGGTTTTAGGGTTGTTGATGGAAACAGGAGCCAGAAATTAATAATCGTAAATGCAATAAATTCTCCAGGATCAGTGAAGCAAAAATTAGCGCTCCTGGGGTTTCTTGGCTCTAAGGCAAGTAACACGCTCTCACTTGGTGAAGTATCTGCACAATTTCCAACGCTATTTGCAGAGGTGTTAGAACCTTTTTTACGTGGAGTTTTTCTGACAGAACCCAAGGATGTCGCTTCAGATGTTGCTCAAAAAATATTGCGCTCGTTTGTTTTTGGAAGGCCAGGACTTCCTCGCGGTGGTGTCGGGGTTTTTTCGGCAGAACTTGCAAAGTTTATTCCCGCTATTCGCTATGAAAGCGTGGTCCAACAGGTGAGTGCCCGCGGAGTTATTACAGATGCAGATAAATTAGAGGCCGACTTTGTTGTTGTTGCAACCGATCCTACGACTGCGCATCAGTTGATCGACGGACGCTTGATGCCGGAAGTACTGCCTTCTGCAACTTGGTATCACACGAGTGAGGATAAATTATCCAATTCACATTTACTCGCTGCGCAAAAGAGTGGAGTTATCGTTAACTCGGTCGTGCTTTCCAGCGTAATGCCATCTTACGCTCCTGCTGGAAGAATGCTTGTTGCCTCGACAACTATTTCACCAACGTCAGAAAGTGATGTTCGCCGCGAACTTGCACACATGTGGAAGACATCTACTCATGACTGGGAGCTTCTTGCCAAATATGAAATAAAACAGTCGCTACCTTTTCACAGAGTTGGGAAACCAATTTATTCTGAGCAACATGTTGAGGGTGGAATCTATATAGCTGGAGATCACTGCTCCTACCCATCTCAACAAGGTGCTATGGAATCAGGAAGACTCGCAGCTGAAGAAATTATTCGACGAGTTCGCTCAACGCGCTAATAACGTGGGGATAATCAAAGCTGAAGCCATCAGCAGTTAGTGCTTGAGGGATAACGCGCTTTGATCCAAGTATTTCTGTTGAGAAGCCGCCTAACGCGACCTTAAGAGCCAATCCAGGAACTGGAAGAAGAGCGGGGCGATGCAGCGCACGAGCGAGTGCCGAGGTAAATTCTTGATTTGTGACTGGGTTGGGAGAAGTTAAATTGACAGGGCCCTGAATTTTAGATTCAAGCAAATGGCAGACCGCGCGAATGTGATCATGCAAGGTAATCCACGACCACCATTGACGTCCTGATCCCAATTTCCCGCCAACGCCAAATTTAAATAGCGGCAGCATTCGTCCAAGAGCGCCACCGGTTGGATCTAAAACCAGCCCAGTGCGGATTTTTACAGTCCTTACTCCGTGTGCGAGGTCAGCTGCGCCTTCCCATTCACGGCAGACTGCAGAGAGGAAGTCATCTCCCGCACGATCACCTTCAGTAACTGCGCGATTTCCTGTTTCGCCATAAAAGCCGATTGCACTCGCGGATATAAAAGTTTGAGGCTTCACTTGTGCAACGGCGTTAGCAATCGCATTCGTTCCAAGAAGTCTTGAATTCAATATTTCTGTGCGATATTTGGAAGTCCATCGATGATCGCCAACGCCGGCTCCCGCCAAGTGGATAACAGCATTAACCCCTTCGAGAGAATTTAAGTCAACACTTCCGGAATTTGGATCCCATGAGATTTCATCAGGTGCCGATGCTTTTCTGCGGACCAAGCGTTGAACTGTGTGGCCTTCACTTTTGAGATGGCCGACGAGTGCGCTACCGATAAGTCCAGATGCGCCAGTGATTGCGATTCTTTGTGGAGGCAACACGGATTAGAGCCCTAAATCAGATTCGAACTGTCCCGCTTCTAAGCGGTCTTTCAAGGTGACGAGGAATCGAGCTGCATCTGCACCATCCACGATTCGGTGATCGTACGAAAGAGCAAGATAAACCATAGAGCGAATAGCAATTGTCTCTCCGCCATCTTCGGCCTTAACGACAACTGGACGCTTTACAACCGCGCCAAGTCCAAGGATTGCAACCTGTGGTTGATTGATGATTGGAGTATCAAAGAGGGCGCCGCGGCTTCCGGTGTTCGTAATAGTAAATGTTCCACCGCTTAGCTCATCGGGAGAGATCTTGTTCGTGCGAGTACGTTCTGCAACATCGGAAATACGACGTGCGATACCACCCATGTTGAGATCTCCTGCGTCACGAATAACAGGGACAAGAAGGCCCTTTTCAGTATCAACAGCTATCGCTAGATGTTCAGCTCCGTGATAGGTAATTTGATCACCATCAATTGATGAATTCAAAACAGGATGTTGCTTGAGTGCTTCGCAGACTGCCACGGAGAAGAATGGCAAGAAGGAAAGTTTTACTCCTTCGCGCTCTTCAAAAGAGACCTTGGATTTGTCTCGCAAACGAGCTATGCGAGTGACATCCACTTCGACCACTGTTGTGAGTTGGGCGCTCACGTGGAGTGAATCGACCATGCGCTCAGCAATAACTTTTCTCAAGCGAGACATTTGAACTGTTGTGCCTCGAAGAGGGGAAACTGCAACCGGCGCTGGCTTACTTGTAGCAGCGGGCACAGTTGGTGTTGGAGATGTGGTTGTTGAAGAAGCTGAAGAAGTTGGGCGAACAGCAGCAGCCAAAATATCTTCTTTGCGAATACGACCACCTACGCCAGTACCTTTAATGCGCGAAAGATCAACACCGTTTTCCGCTGCTAACTTGCGAACAATTGGTGTTACATACGCGTCGGAAACTTGATTAGTTTGAGTAACCGGTGCAGCGGCAACCGGTGCAGCGGCAACTGGTGCAGCGGCAACTGGTGCTGGTGGTACCACTACTGGCGCAGCGGCAACTGGCGCAGCAGGAGCTGGCGCAGCAGGAACTGGTGCAGCACTTGAGCCCGCAGCACCGATGAGTGCAAGACGGGCACCGACTGGAACCGTTGAATCAACCGGTACATCAATTGCAAGAATTGTTCCTGCGGCTGGAGAAGGAATCTCAGTATCAACTTTGTCAGTTGAGACCTCGAGAAGTGGTTCATCAACAGCAATCACATCTCCAACGTTCTTTAGCCAACGCGTAACAGTTCCTTCGGTAACAGATTCACCGAGTGCGGGCATTGTTACGACTACGCCAGAAGTTGAAGCGGCTGGAGCGGCCGGAGGAGTAGCAGCAGGAGCGGCCGGAGCAGCAGCAACAGGAGCGGCAGCAACAGGAGCGGCAGCAACAGGTGCTGGCGAACTTGAAGCACCATCATTGATAATTGCGAGTTCAGCTCCGACAGCAACCGTGGAATCGACCCCAACAACAATTTTCGCTATGACGCCAGCAACTGGTGAAGGTATTTCAGTATCGACTTTATCTGTAGAAACTTCTAGCAGTGGCTCATCAATTGCGACACTGTCACCCTCGGCCTTTAGCCAACGCGTGACTGTGCCTTCGGTAACGCTTTCACCGAGGGCTGGCATCGTTACTGAGAATGTCATTGCTGCTCCTATTTTTTTTGTTAACTAGTAATTACGAATGTGAGTGAAGTGGTTTACCGGCCAGCGCAAGATGAGCTTCACCCATCGCTTCGGAAAGTGTTGGGTGAGCATGAATCAATTGAGCAACGTCCGATGCTTCTGCTTCCCAATTGAAGATGAGTTGAGCTTCAGCAAGTAATTCACCCACACGAGCGCCCACCATGTGAATGCCAAGAACAGGGCCATTTTTCTGCGCAACAAGCTTTACAGAGCCAGCAGTCTTAAGAATATTTGCTTTTCCGTTACCGGCAAGATCGTAAGTAAGCTCAACAACGTCATGGCCGCGTTCCTTTGCTACAGCAGTTGTTAAACCGACAGAAGCGACTTCAGGCTCAGAATATGTAACGCGCGGAACACCGTCGTAATTAATAGGGCGAGGATTGAGGCCACCAATTTCTTCAGCAACCAAAATTCCCTCAGCAAAACCAACGTGTGCCAATTGTAGAGTCGGAATAATGTCGCCAACTGCGAAAATGCCCTCAACATTTGTGCGACATTTCTCATCAACAATTAGATAGCCACGGTCCATAGTCAAACCTTGTTCTTGATAACCGATGTTGTCAGTTACAGGACCGCGCCCAACCGCTACAAGAAGAACATCGGCAGTAAATTGAGTTCCGTTTTCTAGTGTGACTGTAACGCCGCTATCGCTCACAGAAGTCGACTGGAATCGAGTACCAACTTCAAATTTTATTCCACGCTTGCGAAATGCTCGCTCTAGTTGCTTGCTCGATGATTCATCTTCCAGGGCAACAAGACGTGGTAAGCCTTCAATGATGGTTACATCAGAACCAAATGATTTCCATACAGATGCGAATTCGCATCCAATTACTCCGCCGCCTAGAACGATTACTGAGGCTGGAACGTAATCCATCGTCATTGCTTGATCACTGGTCATTATGCGACGACCATCAATTTCAAGTCCTGGGAGAGTGCGGGGGTATGAACCAGTAGCAAGAACAAGATTCTTACCGGTGTACTGCACACCATTTACATCAATTATATTTTTTCCAACTAGCTTGCCATGACCTTCGATGTAAGTGACGTTGCGAGATTTCACAAGTCCTTGTAGCCCTTTATGCAATTTTGAGATTACACCGTCTTTGTAAGAATTTACTGCGGTCATGTCAATGCCATTCAATTGGGCGTTGATACCAAACTCAGCTGCATGACGCGTGCTATCCGCGACTTCACCTGCATGAAGGAGCGCTTTTGTAGGGATACAACCACGATGAAGGCAGGTGCCGCCAAGTTTGTCTTGCTCGATCAGTGCCACGGTAAGACCTAATTGCGATGCACGTAGCGCACACGCGTATCCTCCGGAACCTCCGCCAAGAATTAGTACATCAAACTGCGTCACTCATTCACCCTTCGATCTGGTCATCTTCTGCGAACAATTCCTATTTCGTCCACCATTTCGGCCTTCGAACAGCCCTAATCCTGCCACGATTTTCCGCTTGCGTTCTCCCAGAAGTAGGTTGCCAGAGTGTGGGAACAGTTACAAAAGAGCAGGACGAGTCTGGAGTTCTAGTACGACTCTAGGAGGGCCAAAATCGTGCGTAGCGAGACTCCGGTACCTCCGACTGGGGTGTAACCATGGGCAGCTCGCTCATTGAAGGCGGGGGAGGCAATATCTAGGTGCAGCCAAGGAGTAGTGGGTTCAACGAACTCTCTCAGGAAGAGTCCGGCTACCAACATTCCGCCTTGCCGATCTCCAATATTTGCCAGATCTGCAACCGGTGAATCAATTGAGGCACGAAGTTCTTCTGGCAATGGCATCGGCCAAAACAGCTCACCACTGACTTCAGCAGCTTTGATGAATTTTTGTGAGAGTGCTTCATTATTTGTCATGACAGCACTGGTGCGTGTTCCCAGTGCAACACCTTGAGCGCCCGTCAAAGTTGCAACGTCTATGAGGGCATCAAGACCGCCAGCTTTATTTCCAACCTCTTGCGCTTTCACAAGTGCATCAGCCATGACGAGTCGACCTTCTGCATCAGGATTAAGAACTTCAACAGTCTTTCCACCATAAATAGTGATTACATCACTTGGTCGTTGCGCAGTATCACTTGGCATGTTTTCAGCCAGAGCCGCCCAACCATCGATAGCTACTGAGAGTTTGAGTTCTGCTGCTGCAAGAATTGTTGCCACAATTGCGGCAGCTCCAGCCATGTCACATTTCATGGCTTCCATTCCGGCAGCCGGCTTGAGAGCAAGACCGCCGCTGTCAAAAGTAATACCTTTACCAACTAACGCAATACGAGCCTTTGGTTTTCCACTTGCAGGTGTGTAGGAAATATGCAGGAGGCGAGGGGGATTTGCTGAACCTTGCCCTACTCCACTAATTCCACCAAAACCTTTACTCTTCAAAACCGCTTCAGAATAAATCTCACTTTTGAGCTTCAGCGATGTCGCTAGTTTTTTCATTGAGTCGGCAAATGAAGCTGGGGTCAGATGGCTTGGTGGTGTGTTGACTAAATTTCGAACAAGATGCGTATAGGTTGCAATAATTTCTGCTCGCTTAAGAGCAGCTTTACCCTCGGCAGTGGATCCGATTTTGGAAAGAATTACAGCCGATGCAAGAGGCGCCTTTTGTTGCGCCTTAGTGCTTCCGCGAAAATCAGAGAAGTTGTAAGCGCCAAGAGTCACTCCCTCTGCAATTGCAGCGAATTGAGCTGAGTTCTTGTGGGGAAGAGAAAAATCTGCCGCAGTGTGCCCGGCGATTGCTCGCGTGGCAGCGCCAGAGGCTCTCCGCAAAGTTTCTGGAGAGTACGCAGTTGCACTTTCACCTAGTCCAGTTGTGACAATCATGCGAGGGGAGGTGAATGGAATCTTGATTACTTCATCGGCGTTACCGCTCGCACCTACATCTTCGAGTGATGCTAACAATGTCTTTATGTTCAACGACGTTGGACCAGACTCAACCGAGAGTTTTCCGTCCTTGCTTGAAAGCCCAATTACGAGAATGTCAGAACTTTGTTTTTCTGAAGATTTGAGGGTAGTCATGGGGGAATCCTCTCATTCATTTGATAAGTTTCAAGCATGGAAAACACCTCACCTCTCTATGAATGGCACGTTAACGCTGGTGCGAAGATGGCCGACTTCGGGGGATGGGATATGCCCATTGAATACCCGAAGGTCATGGTGGGAGAGCAAGCCGGTGGAGTTCTCGCAGAGCACACGGCTGTGCGCGAGCGAGTGGGTCTCTTTGATGTCTCGCACCTAGGAAAGATAAGCATCAAAGGCACTGGAGCTGTTGATTTTCTTAACGGCATAGTGACAAATGATCTTACGAAAATTTCTGATGGGGGATCTCAATACAATTTGCTATGCAATGAGCAGGGTGGAGTAATCGATGACCTTATTGTTTATAGAAAAGCTGATGACAATCTTTTTTTGATTCCGAATGCGGCAAATTGCGCTGACGTTTTTGAGGAGATTGCAAAAACAGCGCCTGCGACTATTGAAGTGAAAAATATCCACAAAAGTTTTGGCGTCTTGGCAGTTCAGGGTCCCCATGCAGAACAATTGATGACAAATATCGGGGTCAATCTCAAGCTCGACTACACGGAATTTATCGAACAAATAATCCCGAACCATGAAAATCTAGGACCAGTTATTTTTTGTAGGACTGGATACACCGGAGAATTTGGATTTGAAGTAGTCCCTCAGTGGAATTCCACTCTTGAAGTATGGAAAATACTTGTGGCGGCAGCAGGAGAATTGGGCGGCCGAGTATGTGGACTTGGTGCACGCGATACCTTGCGTACTGAGATGGCATACCCACTGCATGGACATGAACTTTCGTTAGATATCACGCCACTTGAAGCTAGCGCTAACTGGGCGATAGCACTGGATAAATTAACTTTTCATGGACAAGCTGCATTGCAAACGCACAAGAGCGCGGGCTTGAAGCGCCGGTTGCGAGGTTTGAAATCCCTGGATCGAGGAATTCCACGTGCAGGTATGGCTGTGATGAGTGCCGATGGCACTCCAGTGGGAGAAGTAACGAGCGGAACATTTTCGCCCACGCTCAAGAATGGAATTGCCCTAGCGCTGGTTTCGACCTCGGTAGCTATTGGGGATCAACTCACAATCGACGTGCGAGGACGCAGTAGCTTGGTAGAAGTAGTGAAGACTCCGTTTGTGGAATCGCACGTTAGATAGAACTTAGTTTTCTTCTTTTCTAGCGACAATAACTGGGCGCCCGCTATCTAGAGTAAAGACATTGATCCGATTATCGTAGGCTGTTCGCAACTCAGCTGAGTGAATTACATCGGATGCCTTTCCACCCAGTAAAACTTTTCCTTCATGCATTACAACTATGCGTTCGGCGTACATCGCAGCAAGTGTGATGTCGTGCATTGTCGAAATTACTGTGACTCCCTCTGTCTTGAGTAATTCAATATTATTGAGAACTGATATTTGGTGATGAAGGTCCAGGGCTGATGTTGGTTCATCCAACAAAATAAGTTCAGGTTCTTGTGCAAGAGCTCGAGCAATCAGAGCCCTTTGCATCTCACCGCCCGACAACTGGGCAATCTGGCGCTCATGCATTCCGTAAAGTTGGGTTTGAATGAGAACTTCTTCTATAAAAGATCTGCTTCTTGCGGACTCGACACCCCATCCCTCCACTTTTGATCGACCAAGAGAAACGTACTCAGCCACACTCATGCCAGTAGGTATTTCTGGCTGTTGTGGAACAAATGCAACATTTCGCTTGTGATTGCGAAAGACTTCTATGCCTTCATCTTGAATCGAGCCAGAATATTCTCGAACGCCAAGAAGAACTTTCAAGAATGTTGTTTTTCCAGCCCCATTAGGACCTACCAAGCAGGTCCACTGACCATGCGGGATATCAAGTGTGATGTCGTTCAGGATTGTCCGCTCACCGATTTTCACCGTAAGGTCTTTTACTTTAATTGATTTGCTCATGAATGCGAGACCCTTCGGGTGCGTAGTACGAATAGAAAAAATGGAGCTCCGACAAAAGCGGTAATGACGCCAATAGGAAGTTCTGCAGGGGAGAGAATGCTTCGTGCGCCTAAATCGGCTAGAACAAGGAATGCCGCGCCAGCTAGTGCAATGGTTGCCAAGGACCGGTTCGTCACACGATGAGTCAATCCCCGGACAAGGTGAGGAACGACGATTCCAACAAAACCGATTAATCCAGAAGCCGATACCGCGGTAGCGGTGGCCAAAGTCGCGGCAGCGACGGCAATCATGCGCAATCGGTTGGGGTTAATTCCTAACGAAAACGACTCTTCATCGCTTAAGAGCAGTCCATCGAGTTTTTTGGAGATTGAGATGAGTACTGCAAGTGAGGCAAATATGTAAATGGACGACCAACTTATAATGCTCCAATTTGCGACAGTAAGTTCTCCCAATATCCAGCTATACACGGGCCGAAGTGCGTTGCTGTGTCGTTGTTGTAAATATGTTTGTACCGCAGTTGCAAAGGAACCCACAGCAATTCCGGAGAGGAGAAGCGTGTTTGGTTCAGCAAAAAATTTTCCAGAGATGAAGAAGGAAGTCAGAACGGCAAGGGTTGCGCCAAGAAATGAAAAAACGGGAAGCCAGCCATAAATATTGCCTCCCGCATTCGTTATTGCAATCGTCGCACCTAGACCCGCCCCACTTGCAGCTCCCAACAAATAGGGATCAGCCAATGGATTGCGAAAAACTGTTTGATACACCGCGCCACTTGTGGCTAGAGCTGCTCCTACGAGCGCTGCCAAAATCATTCTTGGAAGCCGTAAATCAAGAAGTACCGTACGTTGTTGGCCCTCAAGTCCATTCATACCCAGCAAAGTTTTAATGATGTCGAGGAACCCTAAATGTATTGGGCCAAAACTAATCGCGAGGAAAGCAACAGCAATAAGAATCAAAGCGCAGGCAGCAGTAATTTGCCAATTCCAGATCTGCCCAATACCCACGCCTTGATTCTTATTATCACTTGTCACGGATTAGTTGACCCCAGCTATTGAATTCGCAACTACTTTATAAAAGTCGACCAAGCGAGGTCCCCAGCGGGAAGGAATATCCTTAGGTAGGGCAATCACGTGCCCGCCGGTTATTGCTTTGATTGATGCCCACCCTGGCCTGGAAGAAACGCTAGAGGCGTTAGTGCCATATTGAGCATCGGAAAGAAATATCAGCGCCGGATTTGCTTGCACCACATATTCGGGAGTTAGCTGTGGGTATCCGTAAGAATCTGCCGAGGCAGCTGCATCGGCAATGTTTGCAAGATTAAAATCCTTATAGACCTTACCGATGAAAGTTTCGGAAGTAACGGAATAGAGCGTGTCATCTAATTCATGATAAAAAGAAAAAGGGTTCTTCTTTTTTGCGGAGGCTATGGCTTTCTTAATCTCCATTTTCATGCTGCGCACTAACGATTGTGCTTGTAATTTGCGTCCAGTCAGAGATCCTAAATCGGAAATCTCCCTATAAGCTCCATTCATGTCGGTTGGAGCAGTTTCGAAGTAGACCCTTATCTTAAGTTTTTGTAAAGCGTTCTTGATTGATATTGCTTTAGTTGCGCCAGAATTCAACACAACAAGATCAGGTTTATATGCAGCGATTGCTTCTACATTTGGATTGAACGCATCGAGCTTAGAAGTAGGAGCTTTAGCCGGAAAGTTAGACAGTGGGTCAACGGCAATAACTTGCGACCCGGCACCAATTGCAAAAAGATCTTCAGTTGCAGATGGGGAAAGTGAAATAATTCTGTGGATCGGTGAGGCAGAGTGGGCCGGAGCTGGGCTAAGAATTGTTAAAGAAATTAAACCAAAAAAACAATATGACGGTCGAACAATCAAATACTTCTTAAACATAAAAAACTCCCTCAAACTTTGAGGGAGAAAGGTGTGGGCTTTAAAGGTTCAAATTTCATTCAACCTTTTGTGGCCCGACCTTCCTCCGAGGTCGGATACATCGAATTGAGGAGAGGCGACCTGGCTCAGCCTTACGTTCTACGAACGTTCGTCTTTACAGTTGCGGGACAGCGCCGGAATTTCACCGGACTTCGCTCTGACTCACTTCACCCTTGCGGGCAGAGGAAAGTTAGCAGAAAGGTCGAGGGGTTTACAGGATTGGGGGGAGATTATTTATCGCGGCGGCGTCGACCCGCACGATATGCAAGACCCAGAGCAATCACTATGGCTGCGCCAACAAAAATTAACTGGATGGACTCAATTCCACTTTCATGATTTTCATCAACGTGATGGATGGGTTCGCTGCGCTCATCATTGGAAGCTTGCGGACTAGCCATGGGCGAGGATGCCGCGGGGGATTCCTCCGCATGGGCTTGTTGGAGAGCGATGGCCGGAGCAAAAGCAGCTAGAGAAAAAATGCTCATCGTCGCTAGCGTCGTTGAGAGCTTCTTTCGAAGAAAGCTAAACATCGCCCAAAGCCACCTCTCTGAAATATTCTTTTAAGCGCGAGCCGTTTTACTCTTCGCGCTCTCATAGTAGTCTCATTGCCATGGAATATCGTCGCCTTGGAAGTTCTGGAATGTATGTCTCGGAAATTGCCTATGGGAATTGGATTACTCACGGATCTCAAGTTGAGGAAGCCGCTGCCATTAAGTGTGTTCGTACTGCTCTTGATGAAGGAATTACCACTCTTGATACTGCAGATGTGTATGCAGGTACGCGTGCTGAGAAGGTTCTAGGGAAGGCACTCAAAGGCGTGCGCCGCGATTCGTATGAACTTTTCACCAAGGTCTACTGGCCAACAGGTGTTGGAAAAAATGATCGAGGACTTTCGCGCAAGCACATCATGGAATCTGTTCATGCTTCGCTCAAGAGACTTAATACCGACCACATTGACCTCTATCAGGCTCATCGCTTTGATGTGGAAACCCCCATTGAGGAAACACTTCGCGCATTTGAAGATCTTATCCGTCAAGGAAAAGTGCACTACATAGGATTTTCAGAATGGAGCGCGGATCAAATTTCGCAGGCCTTGCGCTTCCAAAAAGAGAATAACTTCAACCGTTTTGTTTCAAGCCAGCCACAATACTCAATGCTGTGGCGCGTGATTGATGCAAAAGTTGTTCCGCTTTGCGAGAAAGAGGGGATTGGCCAGATTGTGTGGTCCCCAATAGCTCAAGGAGTTCTTACCGGAAAATATTTACCAGGCAAGAAAGTCCCAGCCGGTTCTCGCGCAGGGGATAAAAAAGGCGGGGCAAATATGATTTCCCGCTGGATGCGCGAAGAGGTTTTAACTGCCGTTCAAAATTTAAAGCCGATTGCAAATTCATTAGACCTTACTATGTCGCAATTGGCACTGGCCTGGGCACTTGCTAATACCAATGTTTCTTCGGTGATTATGGGAGCTACAAAGCCGACGCAAGTCAAGGAAAATGTTAAAGCTTCAGGCGTGAAACTATCCGGAGAAGTGATGGCACAAATTGAACACGTTCTCGGCTCACTGCCAGAGACCGATCCTGCAAAAACCGAGAGTCCTAATCCTCGAGCCTAGAAACTGTCTCCGCGTTTAACCTGAGGCGACGGTGCGCGCATGCGGCGCATCTGTGTTGAGCGGAGGAAACCATATAAGCCGATGCCTTTTGTCGGCTCATTGGGGAATCTAGCCTGTACTTCTTTACGAATTTTGCGAGTCATAAAAAATCCCGAGACAAATGTGTAGAGCATTACAAAGTACATCAAGAAGATAGCCGCGAGTTGGACGTATTTGTTAGGTATAACAGTGAGAATGAGTACGGCGAAAATAAGTGGCATAAAATATTCGCCGATAGTCCGCTTGGAATCGATGTAGTTTCGAACCCACCGTTTTGTAACGCCACGATCGCGAGCTGGAAGTGCATTTTCATCGCCTCGCATATATGCAATTTTCGCTTCAGCACGAGATTGGCGCGTGAGTTCTTTTTGGCGCGCACGGCCTTCTTTTGTTGTAGCAGGAGCCAGTGCATTTACCTTTCGGGCGGCCTGGGCTTCCTTGCGCTTTGGTGTCGGACGATTCTTTTTATCTGGATTGCGTGCAGATGTATCTTCGCTCATGTGGTTACGGTAGAGCCAGCATTCGCTCTAGCGCAACTTTTGCGTATTTAGCCACAGTTGGTTCAACAATGATCTGGTTTACCACGCGTCCAGCAAGGGCTGACTCCATCGCCCAGACCAAATGAGGCAAGTCGATGCGATTCATGGTCGAGCAATAGCAAACTGTTTTATCTAGAAAGTAGATTTCTTTATCTGCATGTGTCCGCGCCAGTCTTTGCACCAGGTTGAGCTCGGTGCCTATGGCCCACTTTGATCCAGCGGGAGAATTCTCGACAGTCTTAATAATAAATTCAGTACTTCCGACCACATCAGCGCCGGAAACGACTGGGTGTTGGCATTCTGGATGGACAAGAACTTGTACGCCCGGAACGCGATTTCGGATTTCTACAATATTGTCAACACTGAAACGTCCATGCACAGAACAATGTCCGCGCCACAAGAGTACTTTTGCCGAAAGGATTTGAGCGTCCGTCAATCCTCCGTTGGGTTTCCACGGATTCCATACTTGGCACTCGTCGAGTGAAATTCCAAGTTTAAGCACAGCGGTATTTCTCCCGAGGTGTTGATCAGGCAAAAAGAGAACCTTATCTGCCTTATCAAAAGCCCACGCGAGAGCTCTTTCGGCATTGGATGATGTACACACCGCTCCACCGTGTTCTCCGGTAAAAGATTTAATAGATGCACTTGAATTCATATATGTAATCGGAATAGTGCGCGAGGCGATTCCCAATTTTTCTAAAACTTTCCAACAATCACTTACGGCTGTAAGCGTTGCCATATCTGCCATGGAACAACCCGCTGCGAGATCGGGCAGAATAACTTTCTGGGAGGCAGTGGTGAGAATGTCTGCAGACTCGGCCATGAAATGAACTCCGCAAAAGAAAACGAGTTCTGCTGACGGGTCCGATGCAGCTGTCTGCGCCAACTTAAAAGAGTCTCCCGTAACATCGGCGAACTCAATAACTTCATCGCGTTGGTAATGGTGGCCCAAAATCATGGCCCGAGAACCAAGGGAATTCTTTGCGGCTATCGCGCGTTCTACGAGGGCAGGGTCACTTTGCGCGGGGAGTTCTCCGTCACATGAAACTCCGCGTTCGCTGGAAAGGTCAATTCCTTTACCAAGAAGGAGAAGATCAGTCAGCGTCATGTCGTGATTGTATAGGGCCGAGGGTCAGCTTTTTGCAGTAACCTTTACCCATAGGAAAAGCTCGTGGAAGTTAATTCCACCAGAATTCCAACACGATTCCATAAGCACCAGATATCGGAGAGATAGATGAGTACAACAGAAGTGAATATCACAAGCACCGCTTCAGGCATTCTCCTTACCGAGACAGCTTCCGTGAAGGTGGCTGCCCTACTTGCACAAGAGGGCCGCGATGATTTGAGCCTCCGTGTGGCTGTTCAACCTGGTGGATGTTCTGGACTTCGCTACCAACTCTATTTCGATGACCGTGCGCTAGATGGCGACACAGTTACGGAGTTTGGGTCAGTAAAAGTTGTTACAGACAAGATGAGCACCCCATATTTGATGGGCGCATCCATTGATTTTGTTGACACTATCGAAAAGCAGGGTTTCACGATTGATAATCCAAATGCACAAGGCTCTTGTGCGTGTGGCGATTCTTTCAACTAATCAAACTTTTTTCACTTTTCATTAAGTAGCCTGTTGCCATGAGGATAGGCGTTGCGGGATCTGTCGGAAAAGATCACCTCATGACCTTTGAGGGCAAATTCAAGGACTCCATAGTTGATGGGGCCCTTACATCAGTCTCACTTTCATTTTTAGTCGACTCCTTGGAAATCAGGCGGGGGGGTTGCGCGGCAAATATTTCATTTGGAATGGGCGCTTTGGGTCTCACACCAATTTTGATTGCAGCCGTCGGAAAAGACTGGCCCGATTACGACACCTGGCTCAAGGATCATGGGGTAGATACATCTCATGTACAGGTTTCCAAGGAGCTCTACACCGCAACCTTTATGGTCACGACAGACTTAGAACACAATCAAATAGCTTCATTCTTTCCTGGTGCGATGAGTGAAGCCCGGGAAATCGAACTGCTTCCAATAGTTGAAAAGGTGGGCTCTCTCGATCTACTCATCATTTCTCCTGATGACCCAGAAGCAATGGTGCAATATTCACAGACTGCCCGTGAATCCAAGATTGCATTTGCCGCTGATCCGTCACAGCAATTAGCGCGCATGAATGGCCCAGAGATAAAGCAGTTGATTCAAGGAGCGAAGTATCTATTCCTCAATGAATATGAATTAGCTCTTACGCTTCAAAAAACTGGATGGACGGATGAAGAGCTATTTAATGAAGTTCAAGTTCGCATCACAACCCTCGGTGCTAAGGGTGCTCGGATAGAAGAGCATGACAAGGGAACTGTGAATGTTGGCGTTCCTAAGGAACTTTCGAAAATTGATCCAACTGGTGTGGGAGATAATTTCCGTTCCGGATTTTTGGCTGGTCTCTCTTGGGGAATGAGCCATGAACGTTGCGCGCAGATAGGGTCGTTGCTAGCAACTTATTGTTTGGAAAATAAAGGAACGCAGGAATATAAATTTACTAAGGATGAGTTCATGTCTCGATTTATTGAGGCTTATGGCCAAGCCGCCGGCGCCGATATCCAGCCGCACCTGCACTCACGAGTTGAGAGCAAATCTTAGGAACGCTGTCGAATTACTAGTTCCTTGAGGTTATTGAGCAAATAATCAATCTCATCTTCAGTCGTCTGAGGGTGCAACGTGAGACGTATATTCCCCGTTGTTGGCAAGCCCATTGCCGCAAGAACATGGCTAGGGGCCATATTTGCACTCATACAAGCCGAACCAGTATCAATTGCAACCCCACGCTCGCTGAGTTCATTGACCAGCCTTTCGGAGTCAATTCCGGAAATAGAAGCAGAAATCAGGGATGCAACAGTGTTGCCTTCCTCTTGCGCGATGATGACATTTCCTATTTCTCGTACAAGGAAATCAACCACCATTTTTCTAAACTGCTCAAATTGTTCCTGCAATTGGGTAGTTTCCTTGGTGAAATTTTCAAGGGCAACTGCGCTAGCTAAAGCGAGGGGGATGGAAAAGGCCTGTGGAACTTTTTTGGAATCATTGTGGGGTAGTGGATTGCGCCACTGCGTCTGCGAGCGTAGAGCAAAAATGCCAAGTCCAGAGGGCCCCTGCCAAGAACGAGATTGCCATACCGCACTCGCCCAATTAGTGGGTAGATGAGAATGGACACCGAAAGCAGTGTTATCCACGAAAATATTTCCAGCGAAATCATTGGGGAGTGGCTTAATTATTCCCGTCTCTGGATTTACCGATTGATGAACTAGTACATCATTTGGCGTTGAGATTTCTTGTGAATTACGCAGAACGCGTTGCCCTGAATTGTTGCGGTTATCAGCAATTGCATGGACGGGGGCACGGTCTGTTGCCGAATAGAAAAGTCGTGATTGGGGTGTGAGGAGACCATTAATGCCAAGATGAAAACCCAGGGAGGGTTCACCCAAGAAATAGATCTCATCGGTTCGGACGCTAAACGCAGCGGCAAAGCTTTCTCGTGCCTCTTGAAGCAGGCGCCCAGCTTCCCGGGAAGGCTCGTGGATTTTGGAAGGGTCGGCCCAACCGCGTTCAAAGACAGTGCTCAATAACTCCGATGCCTTCGGGTGAAGAGGGGCCTCTGAAGTGAACCTACTTGTGATGGGAACCACGCTCGGTACGGTACCGCTCTCCGCGGTTGTATGCGAATACTGGGTTGCGTGGCAAGTATCCTTAGCCCATGCATTTGAAGAAAATAGCCCTCAAATCCTTGCTTGTTATTGGCTTCTCGAGCTTGGTAACCATAGCGACAGAGAGTGCTTCTTTTGCATCAGGTGGATTCTCACCCGATGCTTCATCGGTCAATCAAAATACGCATACGTTGTGGATCTGGGCATGGATTGCTGCTGGAGTTGTAGGGGTATTCACTTTGATACTCATCATGTGGCCAGTTTTTTTCCATCGCAAAAAAAATGAAGAGTTCCCACGCCAAACGCAATACAACGTTCCGGTTGAAATTTTGTACACGATTATTCCCTTCATTATCGTGGCAGTTCTTTTTGCTTACACCGCAAAAGCCGAAACTAAAATCACGCATATCGATAAGACCCCAGCTGCTCACAGCATTCATGTGAACGCAATTCAGTGGTCTTGGCAGTTCACATATAACGATTCGCCATCACACCCAACCATCACGGGTACCCCAGAGCAGCCACCACTTTTGGTAGTGCCAATGGGGGAGAAGGTTCGCTACACATTAGATTCTAACGACGTTGTTCATGGATTCTGGATCCCAGAATTTATGATCCAAATGCAAACTCTTCCTGGAGTTACGAATTATCTTGAATTTACGGCAAATAAAATCGGAGAATTTCCGGGACGATGCAACATTTTGTGCGGTCGCGCGCACTCACAAATGCTTTTCAAGGTGAAAGTAGTTTCACCTGCTGATTACGTGGCTTACATCAATTCAGTGAAGGCGGCATAAATATGACAACATTCGCAGAGCCAACCCTTGCAGCCGCTCCTTCTTACGGAGCATCTTCCAATCGCAAGGAGAGCAAAGGGCGCCTTTTCGTCAAGTGGGTTACATCAACTGATCATAAAACAATCGGCTATATGTACCTCTTTACATCATTCTCTTGGTTTCTCATTGCGGGAATTCTTGCGTTAGCGCTGCGAGCAGAATTAACTGCTCCTGGCCTCCAATTCTTCAGCATGGAGCAGTACAACCAGATATTCACAATGCACGGAACAATTATGTTGCTTATGTTTGCAACCCCGCTGTTTGTTGGTTTTGCAAACGTCATCATGCCGCTGCAAATTGGCGCAGCAGACGTTTCTTTTCCTCGACTTAATATGTTCTCTTATTGGATGTACCTCTTTGGCGGCATCATGGCTTTTGCTGGCTTCCTAAGCCCAGGAGGAGCAGCATCTTTTGGTTGGACTGCGTACGCGCCCCTTTCAAGTTCACAATATTCACCAGGTGTTGGCGCAGATTTGTGGATTCTCGGACTTGCTCTAAGTGGCCTGGGAACAATTTTGTCTGGCGTTAACTTCATCACCACGATTTTTACTATGCGCGCTCCAGGCATGACGATGTTCCGTATGTCGATCTTCACCTGGAACATATTGCTTACATCGATTTTGGTTTTGCTCGCTTTCCCACCACTTGCAGCAGCCTTCCTAGGGTTGGAAGCTGACCGGCTCTTTGGTTCGCATCTTTTTGATCCTGCAAATGGCGGAGCAATGCTGTGGCAACATCTTTTCTGGTTCTTTGGCCACCCTGAGGTTTATATCTTGGCCTTGCCATTCTTTGGAATCGCCACAGAAATCCTTCCCGTTTTCTCTCGCAAGCCAGTCTTTGGCTACAAAGGCTTAATCGCAGCGACCATCGCAATTTCAGCTCTTTCTGTTTCTGTCTGGGCACACCATATGTTTGCTAGCGGCCAGGTGCTGCTTCCGTTCTTCTCCTTCATGACATTCCTCATCGGGGTGCCGACTGGAGTTAAATTCTTTAACTGGATTGGAACGATGTGGCGTGGTGCTCTTACTTTCGAGACCCCAATGCTCTTCACATTAGGTTTTCTCATCACATTCCTCTTTGGGGGATTAACTGGAATTATTTTGGCTTCACCACCGATGGACTTTGCAGTTTCAGCATCATATTTCGTGGTAGCTCACTTCCACTATGTATTGTTTGGAACAGTCGTATTTGCGATGTTTGGCGGGTTCTACTTC
>Ga0136642_1000485_pt1 | contig 20918 bp, 23 predicted proteins | sample LowCatLa1302831Y_FD_115313 | JGI IMG/M metagenome (GOLD analysis project Ga0136642, IMG submission 115313) | Freshwater microbial communities from Lower Cathedral Lake, Yosemite National Park, California, USA - 13028-31Y | ecosystem: Environmental > Aquatic > Freshwater > Lake ... | reverse complement strand
GCTCGTGTAGCTCAGTTGGTTAGAGCATCAGTCTTATGAGCTGAGGGTCCACGGTTCAAGTCCGCGCTCGAGCACTTCATCCACTTTTGGGAAAAGTGGAGCAAAATCTATCCCAATTTGGTGCAACCTTTCTCATAACTTGTGAAAAGGTTGTGTGTTTTCCTACAGCAACTCCCTTTCAAAATTATGTCTTTGAAGACCAAGGAAAACAGCAAATCCCATTTTAAAGCAGCTATGGCCGAGTGGTTTAAGGCGACGGACTTAAGACCCGTTATCTATGATGCGTGGGTTCGAACCCCACTGGCTGCAACACAACCCCCAAAAAAATCCCCCTTTGTAGCATACAGCGATTCTCGCATTTTAAGCAAAAACTGCTACAAGCAAATAAAGTGAGGAACTAGTAGTCCTAGGCGTGTAGGTTCCTTTACAGCGATCAAAACTCAAATTTGAATTATCCTTTTTAGGATAATTACCTGATTCGCAACGTACGACATTAAGTTGTTAGTATGGTTGCGTTTCAGGCTTTAAGCGCTAAGCCTAATGGGCTGGTTTAGCGCTGTGGTAAAGTAGGTCTTTTTTAGCCATCGCGCATTTTGAATGCAAATGGCTTAGAGCAACATGGAGTTGCTTGGAGTGTAGAGGCAACATGGAGTTGCTAAGTTTGGAAGCAGCATTAGAGTACTGGGAGCTTCCATTACAGCGATCAAACTAAGATTTATTATTCCTTTTGGAATAATAGCCTGAATTGCCGCGTGTTACATTAAGTTGTAGAATGTTTGCTTTTCAGGTTTTAAGCGCTAGACTTATTCTAGTGCTGTGGTTGAGACCCCGAAGTAGGTCTTTGGGCAACACGGAGTTGCTAAGTTTGGAAGCAGCATTAGAATGAGGAGCTTCCATTACAGCGATTCACCCGTTGAAAGTATTAGTAGTGCGGACATTGTTGAATGTCTTAGAAGAGACATGGAGTCTTTTATGCGCGTGGGAGTGCGTGTACTGGTTATTTTTTTATGCTCTCATAGTGTAGTGGTTAGCACCACAGACTTTGAATCTGTTATCCTGGGTTCAAATCCCAGTGAGAGCTCTTACAACCATCAGTGCAAAATGGTCCCCCCAAACATAAACCTGGTTAGCTCAGTTGGTAGAGCGCTAGCCTTTTAAGCTAGTGGTCGAGGGTTCGAGCCCCTCATCGGGTAAAAAACAGAGTTACTAGACTCCCAAAACTAGATCCATTCAATGGCTCTATAGTGTAGCGGTTATCACGTGTCCTTTTCAACCTTTGGAAAAGGTTGAGCCAAATCTTTCCACTTTTAGAAAAAGTGGAGCAAAAATTCCATCCTTTAAGCCCGCCTATTTGATAATTTTGGCTCCACCTTTTCTAAAGGTGGATTTTCCAAAAGTATATGTCTTCATCACAGCAATTACCAAAACTTTATTTTAAAAAGCCCAAAGTGAAGACTGCAACCCAGAGCTTCTGTGGCTCAGTAGGTAGAGCAAACGGCTGTTAACCGTTAGGTCGCAGGTTCGAGCCCTGTCAGGAGCGAAAAATATATCATGGTCTTATTGATCATGACATATTTGCATTTAATTTTTACTACGAACAAATATAGAATGAAATCCTACGTGCAATTGTTCATCCAAACTGATCTCCGTAATTTCATAATTGTTCAAGTTGACTAAAATTAGAAAGCTTTTTTTATTGTCAACCTTGTCAAAAGTTAATGCAAGAAGATATGGAATATTGTCAATGTATGTGACTGCAGATTCACCGCAACTATATTTATTGTGGAACGTCAAATCTTTAACTAGGGTTAGATCTTTGAAAATGGCGATACCGTCTTTTTTGGTGAATACCGTTTTATCGTTGAAAGTAACTGGGAAATCAAGGTTAAACGTTTCGGCAATTGAGTCTCTTTCAATCGTAACTTTTTTGGTGAGCTTATTTACTATTATTTTGCGATATTTACCAGAAAACTGGAATTCTTTGAAATCAATATTGTTGTACATGGACGCGTATATATAAATATTATTTGCGTCTTCTTTAAGGCCTGCATAATGAAATATGAAGAAGGTTTCGTCTGTTTCGTAAGACTCAATAGTGTCTGTTTCCTTGTTTAAAATCCTGATTATAGTTTTTTGAGTTTGATGCAACATTAAGGAATGCTTTGATTGATCTATTGTTAAGGGGGAATCAACAATTATCAACTTGTTGGGGGTTGTTAAGAAATCGTGAATTAATGGCATGTATTTTAGTTGGATGTTACGCTTGTTTAATAAAACAAAGTCTTGGGTCAGGCGATAATATTCTAGCGTGTTTGCAAAAATGTTGTAGTCTATTGTTTCTATTATCTTTTCTTCTTTTTGGGTTGGTTGTCCTTGTTGTGCTTGTTGTGCTTGTTGTGCTTGTTGTTTTTGGATCTTTGAATGAGCTGAAAAGTGGTGCAAAGGTTCTATGTTTACCTTTTTTATAGTTTGAATATTTGTGTTATCAAAATCAATGTGCAATTTGTATGGCGCATCCTTTTCATATAGAGCGTAAATGTTGGTATTGATTTTGAGTAAGGCTGTGTTTGCAACCCCAAATACATTGGGCATCATTTTCAATCCGTGTAAAAAGTAAAATACTAATTTTATAAATATATTATCGGGCATTTTGCCATGTTTTTCCTCATGCAAAATTTTTTCTGTTTTAATAAACTGTTTTACAAATATTATTTTGCCGCCTTTAAAAAAGACCCCTTGTATAATTCCATCACCAATAAACAGATCCAATAAATTGGTATTTTTTGAAAAGTTTGTATTAGGACCTATTATACCAAAAAACCCATCTAATTTATTTATTTGGTTTTGCTTTGACGGTGATAAAGTATATTTTATTGTCTTTTTGATTTCTTGGTCTTTTATGAAAGTTTTATAGTTTGGAGAAGAAAGTTTGTTATGCAAAGGGAAGAAACAAACGATTGATCTGGTCCACTGAAGTGTTAAGATTGAAAATAATAACACATTAAAATAATTTATCATTGGCTTTACTTTACTATATTATAACAATATGTTTGTATTTTAATTTAATTTTTAGTATAGTATAACTTTTAGTATAGTATAATTTTTTAGTTTTAATGTTAATATATTTTTCCATTTAATCTACAATAACGGATGTCTAATTACAAGGTTTACAAGGATAATGGTACTAGATGTTGGCTTGAATTTTTGGGAAAGGAAGAAAAAAAGACCGATCGCGAGATTTTTATTAAATCTCTAATAGAGACGCAAATTTTAGTGGGGGCATCAACTAATATGAATAGAAATAAATTATTCTTTTATGCGGATACAGTTACAACCTTTACAGACTTTTTGGAAAAGCAAAAAAAAAATAAAGGGAAAAGCGACATGAATACACTTATGAATATGATTGACTGTTTGTCCAAGCAAATATTCTATCTAGAAGCACGCGGGTATTCCTTTTATAAGTTAACAATGAACAGCATTCTTGTTATAGATGATTGTAGGTTTATTGTTATTGATCGTGACTTGATGTTGAACTTGAACAATTCTATACCTAAAACTATTTATTTTGATATGCCCATAAATAAAGATGGCTTTATATCTCCCGAATTGAAAAACTTATCTGTTCTTCCTTCATTCATTCCTTATAACTCAATTTACTACAGTTTAGGATTAGTAGTTCTTTGTTATTTGAATGGTTCTCCGTTAACTGAAGGAGGGAGTGAATGGGCGTTGAAACAAGATGAAATTTTTAATTCTATTATTGACACAAAGCTTTTTGGGTTTATTAAAAGATGTTTGCATTCAAATATAGAAAAAAGACGACTGTTGTTTATTTAAATTTCTAACAATATGTTATATGTCATTGGCCACATTTAAAAAAAAATCAGTAATTCAATTTGGTTCCAATATTTCTGGTAAACCTACTGGTGCTTATTGGTTGCCTCAAGGACCATTTGGATCTAATAAAACAATCAATTCAGTAATGCTTGCAGCTGCAAAAGAACAATATGGGGCTGTTGGATTTTCTCTAGCGGGAACTCATAGAAATGTGGGACGCGTTGGACAAAGCATGGCAATGAGTAAAAATGGCACACCATTTAGAGGTGTTTGCGCTCTGGGATCTGGTGGAGTTGGAGGAACTTATTCAAGAGAAAATCCTACTTTTAATGCTAGTCCCGCATACGTAGAAGTCATGGGGTCTCAGTATCTATACAATAAACCTTCTTCCTTGTCTACCAGTGGAATGTTGAGAAAGAAATACAAGTACTTGTATAACGGTCAGTTTCCCAACTATTGGGTTCAACCTGTTTACGCTTCTGGCAATCTCAAGGATAATGCTAGTCAAGGTTTGTACATTCACACTAAATCTGCTGCAAATGATTGCCACGTGGATGTTAATGGTACTTATAAATACATTGATTACATCAAGGAATGCTGCCCAGTTTATGCCAAGTTAAATATTGTGCCTCCTCACAAGTACAATACACTTACTTCTATTGCTCCCTATACCAAGCAACTTTATCAGCCACAAACTTCATCTCAGCACACTCTTCGTGTTCAAAGAAAGTGCGCCAATCCAAAACCATGGCAAAAACCTTATCCTTATGCTGTTAACGGCAACCCTGGATGCGGTGGACCCGCTCTTAATACTGGTGCTACAATTCCTGCGTGGTATGCTGCTGAAAAAACTGTTTTACCAGATGATTTAACTGGCGCAGCATTGATTAATTCTCTTGCAGATAAAATTACTGAAGAAGAATATTATGCATTATTAAAAGACTAATCTTGTGACTATTTTTGACTATTTTTTGATTATTTTTTTTATGCGTATAATTATATAATGGTAAACTCATCATTATATAATAGATTTATTGGCACTAGTATGCAAAAAGGTGGAGGCAAGAGAGTTGCTACGGACAATTTATTAGATATTATTGCAGATAAAAAGCAATTTTTAGTTCTTACATTTATCAATCTTATTTTTCAATTAGGTATAACGTATTATTTGATGATGAAAAATAGAGTTGGACTTGATTCAAAGGAAAATAAATCTGCAATGATAACATTCATGTTTATTGTGCAGCTGGTTATTATTGTTGTATTATCATTTGTTCCAATGCCACCATTCTTGAAATTTGTGCTGTTCTGTTTATTTTCTGCCACTTTTGGTGTTTCATTGTCTGTTATTAAAACAGAAACAAATGTAAAAATTATTAGGGCTGCTATGGTTAGCACGGCGGCAGTATTTATTACCATGTTGTCGTTTGGATTAGTCCTTATTATGTTTGGAATTCAGTTGAGCGTTGGTGTGGGATTTTGGTTGCTTATGGCGCTATTATTTTTGATCATATTCCAAATTACCAGTTTATTTTTGGGAAGTTATACAATGTTTGCAAAAGGGTTGGCAATATTATCATTAATGATTTTTTCTGGGTTTGTAGTTTATGATACAAATAGGATATTGCAAAGAAATTATTATGGAGACTTTATAACTGCCTCAATTGATTATTATTTGGACATTATAAACATCTTTTTGGATTTTCTCTCTTTTGGCGGAGGAAGAAGTTAACAGTGAATATTTGAAAAATACTTAAAAGCTTCTTATGATGATATTATTATAGATGGCGACATTCAATAACATCGTTAATAATGCTAACAATTTCAACAATATAAATAATATTATTTACAACAATATTAACAATGTCGGGATTTCTTCTCTTTTTTCAAAGACTGATCGCGTAATGGTTCTCAAGCTCTTTGTTGACGGAAATGAGGAGTTGAAGAATGCATATAGAACTGCTATTGATGAGCATAATATGCGGCTTTATAATAATCCATTTATTGACGCTGGATTTGATGTATTGAATCCGTTTGCAAGTGTTGCGTCTGCGGGTCAAGTTAACAAGATTAATTTTAGTGTGAAGTGTGAAGCGACGATGGTTATGGATAATGACAAGAGCTTCCCCACTGGGTTTTACATGTATCCTCGTTCAAGTTTGTCTAAGACGCCCCTGCGTTTGGCTAACAGTGTGGGAATCATTGATGCTGGATATCGCGGCCATTTGATCGGCGCGTTTGATTGTTTGGGTTCGTCATTTCAAACGGTTGAACATGATAGATACGTGCAAATCTGTGCGCCTACTTTGTGTCCCATTTTTGTTATTATGGTGGACAATGAGAATCAGCTGGAGGAGACTGTGCGAGGTGCTGGTGGGTTTGGGTCAACTGGGAGATAAGTCAAGTGGGAACTAGATAATTAAATGTTGTCATATAGTATAAAATATGGCAACATTGACTTCACGTTTTAATAAGATATTCACCAAAAATAATGTCTATTTAATGATCGGTTTATTGGCAATTTTTATTGGAAGTTGGACCATTATGTATTTAATACCCAGCGTATTTGTTGGATTATTTGACACTCTTTTAGGAAATGCTATTCTTTTGCTAACGGTTTTATTGACTGCAAAATATAATCCAAAGGTTGCTATTGCTTTGGCGATTATATTTGTGATTTTTTATCAATTCTCTCACTTGTCAAAAAGATAAGAGGGTCTTTTATTCTAAGCATATTATAGACAGATAATTATGGGTGCAGAAGATTTTATAAAGAAATTTGTTAAAAAGATTGTAAAGACAATAGAAGGCATGGGAGTTCTGTTAAAAATATTTAAAGAAATTCGCGAGTTCTTCCAGGTAAAATTGTGTTTGATTTCTACCTTATTTATCGCTATTGTGTTTGCTTTTGTTGCAATGTATTACGAGCCAGGGGCTTATAGTTGGACGTTTGACACTATTTTAGGAAAGGTTATTTTATTCTCAATCATAGGTTTAGCCTTTGTTAGAGATTTCTATTATGGTTGCATTGTTTCTTTGTTTGTTACCATTCTTTATTTTGTCGCAGGGGAAATAATAAAAGGGAAAGAAGGATTTAAAGGAATCGTGGGCGCAGGTACTGGATCCTGGTCTAAAAAAACTCTTGACGATTTTAAAACATACAACGCAAAGGTTCACCCTGATACCAAATTCAATTTGCAGATCTTACAAGAGCAGGCTAGTCAGGAGGAAGCAGAAGAATATGTGAAAACTGGTTATTGGCCTTGGACGGACGTTACAAAAAAGATGTATGTTGAACAGGTTGAGAGATTGCAAATGATTAGAATTAATCCAGTAATTCAACTGAATCAAGCAATGCAGCTTTACAATGAGAAGGCGGCACAACAATTATTATCGTGGAACACGAAAGAGGGCGATTTTATTATTAATGGTGGCTTGGCTGCATATGATCCCTTAGTAAATGATGGCATGCCCGAAGATGAACATCAACCAAAAAATATTATTAGGTGCGTTCAAGATAAAAATGGGAGATCAAAGATGCAGAAGAAATCCTTCTATGGATACAATTATTTTAATGGATACAAGAATACCAAGACGGAGGATGTGGTAAACGAGGATATACCAAAGGAAATGCCTGGATTTGAGTTTGTAAAGGGTCCATGCAATCCATGTGGACCTTTAGAAAACCCACCAGAATATAACTGTCCATTTACATTGAACATTCGGGGGAAGAACAAGGGGAATTATAAGGGAGGCGATAATAATTTTAGCGGGAAAAAAATCTCGCCTATTTGGGAACAACTTTGGGGGTTGAAGGAACCAAGTGAGGAAGAAGCTAGACAGTTTGTGGAGAAAATGTATGACACAAGTGATCCAAAGAACAAGGGGTTTTATTATGGTTTGGCCACAGGTATTTAAGTAGTTGCGCAAAATAAAAAATTTTTATATTGGTTTTTTATTTTGTTTTTTTGTTTGTTTTTTGTTTGTTTTTGTATTGTTTATTTGTATTGTTTATTTGGCTCCACCTTTAAGCCCGAAGGGCGACTGTCGCTTCGCTTAAAGGTGGATTTTATACAGAACGCGCGCTGCTGACCTCGCGCATCAGCGCAAGCGTGGGCTGAGTGGCATAAGCGGAGACGGCACCATCAGTGAGCTCGTGCACCAGGTCGTCCTCCTCGTCCTCAGCAATCTCCCCCTCTTCAAGGTCTTCCATTCCAGGATGGCTCATGCAAGTAGGAGTGCGCATCAGCATGGGTGGTCTAAGAGGACCAACGCCCGCTCCTGCTTGCGAATCATCGTCGTTCGCGTAGGCTGGGCTTACAGCATTCTGGCGTTGAAGGCCCGCATTTTGGCGCCTCATGCCATGTGCGGGGGTTTGGCTAGCGCTTCTTGCCGAAGTATTGTTGGACAGCTGACGCATATTGCACATGTACTTGGCCTGCGTAAACGCGCGCGCCTCGTTTTGGGTGAAACGTCTGCCGAGGGAGAGCCAGACGGTGTAGACGTCGTCCAGAAGCTGCTTCATCAGCGCCTCGTTCTCCATGTTCTTGTCCTTGGCGTACTCCTTCATGGAGCGGAAGAAGACCTTTAGCTTGTCGCGCAGAGTTTTCTTTTGCTCAGCGTGAGACTTGATGAGCTCTTCGTAGGCCACGAATTTGCCCTCGTAGCGCTCCATGTCTGCGGCATAATCATCGCTGTACTGCGGATGAGCAGGTGGCACAAGATCCAGAGCCAAATTGTCGCGAGCTTGGGACAATAGCTCAACCGTCTTGTGACGGTAGATGTCGCGCGTCAAGTCCTTGTAGCACGTGAATGCGGCACTCTCGGCGAGGGTGGTGGCTTGCGAGGTCTGCGTGTTCTTGCCATAACACAATGCGTGAATGGTCTCGGGGTCCTTGGAGCGCACACTGTACGTCTTAGCTGAACCACCAATGATGTTGCCAATGCAGAGCTTGTCGCCCCAAGTGTTGTCCTCGCGCAAAATCTCGCCGTTCAAGATCTGCAACTCGCTCTTTTCCAGAGCGATATATAGGAAGTTTTGTAGGATCTCACCAATGGGCTCGCCCGCGCGCTCAAAGTCTGCGACGTAGAAGTACGAAGAACCAACGATGATCAGCAAGTCTGCATTGTGACCAGCTCCATAACCAATGCAGATGGTCGGGTAGGGGCGGTCCTTGACAATGTCCTGCAGCTTGAACTTGTTGCACTCGCCCGCATTTGCCTCACCGTCAGTGGTGACAACAGAGATAACATGCGCATCGGGGTTTTCGGCAAGGAACTCGTCGCAAGACTTGACCGAATTGCGGAGGGCCAGTTCAATGTTTGTGCTGTTGTTGGGAAGCTGGCGATTGGTCACGATTGAGATCAGTTGCTCCACATTTTCATCGCTGAGCTGAGTCAGGGCAAGGACTGGATAGACCCTCGTGTCAAAATCGGCCAGCTTGATAAAGAGCTGGGCCTGCGGATTCTCCGTGGCGATCTTGGTTAAAGCGCGAATAGCGTTACAGATTGTGGCCTTCACGTGATCGTCTCTGCTGCGACCATCGTTGGTGGTAGTGGTCATGGAACCAGAACCGTCTTTTTCCATGTTCACGAGGTAGACGCCTGAGGGGATGGTAATGTCAGCGCGAACCGTCATCTTCACGATGCCAAACTGACCTTCAGCGGCATCGTAGAGATTTGGTGGGAGAGCGACCGATGGGTCGTGGAACTCTATAGAAAGGTTTTCAATCGGCAAAGCGGGGGACTTTGCCAAGGTAGTCTGGGATTCAATATCAAATGCGCTCATGTTTACTTGAGACGTGCGAACGGTGGTTGTGAACTCTATTAGTTTTTGAAATTGGTTTCAATTTTTTTTCTAATTCAAAATGATTTGAAAGTAAAATCAATTACTTTTAAAATTACTTAAAAAATTATCATTGTATAATATTTATAATGGAGGTTGTTGAGCAAACTACTGAGCAAACTGTTTTTGATAAGGTCGTTGACCAAACTGCTGGTGAAAATGTAAAGGTTGCTTCTGCTACCGCTGAGGGTGCAGAGGATTCCAAGACTCGTCTTGTTGATGTTGAGGTTACGGATCAAAACATGGCTCTCACGCTTATGGTTTCTTTCTTGAACTTGGCGCAACGCCGCGGTGCATTCACATTTGATGAGTCTGGAAAGATCTGGGAGTGCATTAAGCGTTTCCAAAAGTAAAAAAATAATACGATGAATGAAAAAAGGGTTTTTTTATACCACTTTTTCATTTACATTAAAACAAACAAATTATACACGCGTTTTATTTTTTGATTTTTTGTGTTTACATTTTACACCGATGAACATTTAAGTTCGCACGCTTTGCGTGCGTCTTAATTGATTTATCGGTAACGTTGCCTTTGAACACTATCCGCACTTTGTGCGGATTATAATGTTCAAAGGTGTATACAGGCATTTTTTGGTTTAGGTTTATACTGCTGTTTGTTCTTGGGTTTGGGTCTCTTGAGGTGAGGCGGGAGGCTTTTTCACCACTCGGCGCTTCTTCACTGGAAGAGATTTGATGTCTCCGTAGTCAATCGCCAAAGAAGCAACAGACGTAGAAGGAGAATCCACGTCAAGGCAGGGAGATGGCTCCCTGGCCCTGGGAGGCGAACTGTCGGGGGATTGCGGCACAAAGCTTGGATCTTGCTTTTGCGGCCGCATATCGCTTTGCACTCTCTGTTGGCGCTGCATGCGCTGCTGCTCTCTCCTAGGATCGCGCTCTCTGGGGAGGTAGTCGCGAGCAGGCCTTTGGTTTTGGTCGCGAGGAGGCTGGTCGCGAGGAGGCTGGTCGCGAGGAGGTCTCTGGTTTTGCTTATAATCGCCGCGCTTGTGATCGCCTCTTGGGCTGTCAAACTCTAGCGCGGGTCCACGGCGCTGCTCTGGCCCACGTCTTTGCTCTCCAGAAACGCTGCGATTCGCCGAGATCTTCCAGAACCACGGGTCATCATAAACGATCTTGATTTCCTTACCTGTTAGGAGGCGCTCCCTGGCCTTGTCTGCGTCCGCGTTCTTGTACCAGCGCTTGAAGTGGATGAAGACGCGCTGGAACTCGTCTCCACCATCGTTGCGCTTGGGCACCATGTCCACGCGCTCAATGTCTCCCAGGTTGAGCTGCTCAAGAACCCGACGGACGCGTGCCTCGGTGATGTTCTTGAATACTCGCGGGATGCACATGCTAGGCACGCTAATGGGCAAAGTGCTAAGATCAACTGTGGCGGAATCCATGGTCTCAAAATATATTCAAAAGTTAAATGCGATTAGATCAACCGTAACGGTGCGTGTGAGTACCAGTGTCAAGGTCTTTGAAAAGCATTTCAATTTTTTCAAAAATAGTTAATGGATGGGAATACTAAAATTTTTACATGGATAAACTTTTAGTGGGAGGTCAAATAAGTAATTCAAAAAAAAATTGAAACCGATTTCTGCGATGAAAGTACAGATACAACTTGCTTCGCAAATCGGTTATTAACCATGTCTTCTTCTTTGACTTCTTTCCCCAGCTTCTATATCCCTCGCGTGTTCAAGAACATTAGTGAGGAGCGCATCATTGGCGTGTTTGAGAACCTGGGTTTTGGTCGCGTGGACCACGTTGACTTTGTTCGCCGCCGCGGCGAGAAGGGTGATGAGTACAACTCCGTGTACGTGCATTTCGCGACTATGACTGACTCCACCATGGTCAGGCGCTTCTTGGACAAGCTCCAGAACGGCGATTCGCAGAACCCTCCGCGCATTGTCTACGATGACCCCTGGTTCTGGATCGTCCTGGAGAACAAGCCTCAGCAGGCGCGCGTCTCGGCTTCTAAGCCTCGCATTGAGTTTCAGGGCCAAAGCCAGGACTACTCCTTGTTTGGAGGGAACGACTTTCCTCCTCTGCCGCAGATGCTTTCTGCTTCGCTTGCTCCCGCTTCGCTTGCTCTTGCTCCTGCTCCTCGATCGGTGCACTTCCAGTTTCCCGAGGTGGGTTACCAGGACTATGCTGAGCCCACACCTCAACCCAACGATCAGGCTTTTGTGAGCGCAGACTACGCGAGTTTCCTGGAGATGAAGATTGAGCGTCTGCAGAGCGAGCTGGACAAGATTCACGAGGCCAGGGAGGAGGACAGATTGTTGGAGGAGGCGATTGAGGCGCACTATGCGCAGGGCGATGATGCCTAGATCCTCCACCTTTGGGAAAGGTGGAGCCAAATAAAAAATACAAAAAAACAAAAAAAACAAAACAAAAAAATAAAACCATAAAAAAACAAAACAAAAACAAAAATCCACCTTTTCGTAAACTTGTGGGAAAGGTGGAAAAAACAAACTAAAGCGTTGTTGGTGTACTGGTAACATGCAACCCTTCCAAGGTTGAGCTAGGGGTTCGATTCCCTTACAACGCACCCCCCGAGTGTCTGGTCTCCCAAAACAGAAAAATGCCCGATTGGCGCAATTGGATAGCGCGTAAGACTTCTAAGCCCTATGGGTGACAGGTATCTTGAGGTTGAGGGTTCAAGTCCCTCATCGGGTGCAAAAAAAGAATACTAGGATTTCCACTGAATCCCACCACAGTATTTTTTTTCTTGTTTGCATTTGCGAATAAGAAAAAAAATTGAATTGCTTTTTTGGGTGTTGAGGATAAGTACCTTGTTTTAGAAACGTGACATCAATGTCGGCTTTACCTAGCACCCTTTGGGGTGCCATTAACAGAGCAAAGATTGACATTCGCAAGTATCATTTGGAACAGAATGTACAGAAAAAAGAGAAGCTGAAGAAGCTGGCCGAGGCATCTATGGCGAACGCAGACAAGGTGGTGGGACCTGGACCACACAAGTTCATGTCTACCAGGAGCGGGTGGAGAAAGGAGGTTCTCTTCTTCAACTATTACGACGATGACGCGCGCATTGGACGTTATTGGCAGGACGACAAGGAGCACTGGAACTTGGAGACGGTTCCCTCGTGGACCGTGGGGAAGCTGTTGAAGGTGCAAGAGCCTGCGCTGGGCGAGACCTTTGTTGTAAATGGAGTTCAAAGGATGTATGCTTGGCGTCCTGAGCACCAGGATCGGTAGTAGAAAAGTAGTTTAGATTAGTGGTTTGTTTTGGTTGGGTTTTAAAGATCTTTTTTTTACAAGTTTATGCACGCTGTAAAAGAAAAATAATCTGTGAATATATTATAATATGCAGAACCTTGTAAGAATACCTAGTCTACCATATGCATTCAATGCTGTTGCGGTAAACGGTGTGCGCTTACCAGATTTTACAATGATTTATAATGCCAATGGAGATTCGTTGGGTACTATACAAGAATTAAGTGAAATGCATGGTCAATCGGCGAATGTAGAGCAGAGAATGGATGACCTAGTACGTGATGGTATTTATTATGATGCCAATCTGCTAGGTAAGAGGGTGGCCGTTGTGGAGCATGATGGGGGTAAGCGTAATACCAAGAAATCCAAACGCGGCAAAACCAATCGCAAGAAATCCAATCGCAGGAAAACCAATCGCAGGAAAACCAATCGCAGAAGAATTTAAAAAAGAGAGACACACTTATTTGAATAGAGAAAAACGTGCAAATGTTTATTTACACCTTCACACTTTTTAAGTGCAAAGGCGTAAAGATGTTTTTTGTATATGATAAAAAATTATCATGCAATAAAAAAATTTTTATTGGGTTTTTAGGTTTTATTATTTTTTTTGTATATTGTCTAATCTTTCTTGATCAAGACAAAATATTTTGGTATAATTTAGCTCTTCAATAATAACAATTATTCCTTCTTCTTTTTATTACTAGGTTGGCTTGAATTCGTCAAGCAACTTCGCTCTTCTCCGTGTCGGGTAATGATGAGTAGGAGATCGCGCCATCAGCAGTTGCAATCAATTGGAGTCGGTGCTTCGTCAAATAACGCACGTGCAAATCGTTGACAACCTTTTCGGGAGGATCGTCGGTTTTGACAAGACTCTTCCCGTCGGCGCACAAGGTGTAGCCCTTAAGGTAGGTCGTGTAAATGCTTGTATCCGTGAAATCAGGTCGTTCCATGCCATTGTTGTAGAGACCAGGCCCACGCTGTCCTTTGTACTCATGTTGAGCGCAATTTGTGCAGTAGCCGAGGAAGATTCCGTCAAGGCTTCCATATGAGCGACAGTTTCCGCATTCTTTGGGGCCAGTACCTGGTTTATCAGCGGTTTTCCATTCTTCTGGAAAACACTCGTGGTAAACAATGTCTCCATTCCACTCCTCTTCACTCTCTTCTTCTTGGTCCCAGTCCTCATACTGTTCCAAGTCCTCCGCTCTTTCTCTTCCAAAAATATTAAGATTGCTCATAGCTTGGCTCAAATAGATCAATGTGTACTTTTAATTTGCTTTCAAAAAGCATATCAATTTTTTTTAGTTATTCGTAATGGGGCGTCTTTAAGTACTTTTGGCAATTTATTCTTTTCGCGGGGTTGATCCTATTTTTTATAATAGCTAGTAAGAAGAGAATAATGATGTTTTGTGGCGGCGGTGGTATTTTGGAACTATTGAAAAAAAGGGCTGATGCTAATCATTCAGTGTTTGGTTCACGTGTTGTTAGAGAGTTGTGGTTGTTTGTTATCTTTATAGACTGGGTCTACCTTTTGGGAAAAGGTAGAGCCAAAACTATGGACGTTTAGTAGCCAAATTCAACTTTTAATAAAGCGTTCTATGTTTGGACCAACCTTTTTGAAAGGTTGGAAAAAAAGGCAGCAGTGGCCTTTCCATCTTTAATTATTAGAGGTTACAGGGCAAAACATAATTCAAAACAAAGGTTATCTATCTAATTTTTTATGGGGTTTGGTGGTTTAGATTGCCTCTAGGCTAGGAGCGGGTTCAAAGAACTCGGGTCTGCGGCGTCTTGGGGACTTGGGCTCTGCTTGAGCGGGAGGAGCTTGCTGAGGAACTTGCTGAGGAACTTGAGGAGGTGGTTGATTTGCTAGCACCTGAGCGTAGGTGCGCCCGTCGCGGTGATCAACTGCGAGTTCGCCGTCAAGCATGCGATCAATCAGGCCGCCAATGCGATCGTCCAGATCGTTGTTAAAGCGCTCTGCTTCGCTGCTGTGGCGGTACGTCGTGGCGTAGTAGAGGACGTCCGCCATCGTGTAGCCCAGCGACTGCAGTTTGTCGGCCATCTGCTTGCATGTGAGATCGCGCTCTCCTTCGTCAACGCTCTCGTTGTCGCCATCGCTCTCGCTCTCGCTCTCGTCATCCTCTCCGTCAAACTCTTCCTCATCATCCTCCTCCTCGGGCATGTCAACGAGATCCTTGCGGCACATGGGGCACTCAATGCGCTCTATCATGTTCCTGAAGATGCAGCTGGAGTGGAAGCGGTGGCCGCACTCGGTGACGGTGCAGTTGCTAGCGCCGATGTCATCCATGCAGATCGCGCACTCGTTTCCGCAGGGGGCGCAGAAAGTTTCGGCTTCGCTTGCAGTCGCTTCGCTTGCAGTCGCTTCGCTTGCAGTCGCTTCGCTTGCAGTCGCTTCGCTTGCAGTCGCTTCGCTTGCAGTCGCTTCGCTTGCAGTCGCTTCGCTTGCAACGGGCTCTTCAGCTTCGCTTGCAAAGGCTTCGTCCAGGTTGAGTGGCGCTAGGCCCAGGAAGCAGCCCTCCTCGCCCTCTTCGTCTTCGCTAGAGGTTTCCCATGCGCCTTCGCTTTCGCCGTCGCTTTCTAAAAGAGAGATCTCGTCGTACATGCAACCACCAAAGCACATGTGCGCCGTTTGGTTGGGTTGGAACGTAGGAAAGCAGCCAGGGCAAGAGATCATGGTCGTCATTATATAAATAGGAAAGGTTAAACCAAACTTGATGCAACGTGTGCTGTAAGTGTCAGTCATAGCTTGAAAAGTATTTCAATTTTTTTTGAAATGTATGTTGACGGATGGTGACTAAAAATTCAACCTTTGGGAAAGGTTGAGCCAAAATCCTTCAACCTTTGGGAAAGGTTGAGCCAAAATCTAACTCCGTTTGGTACTAGATTTGGCTCCACCTTTTCAACAAGTTTACGAAAGTGGAAAAGGTTGAAGGGAAAAAAGGTTGGTACCTTTTAACTCTTTAATTATATGGGTTACAAGACAGGTTAAGACAAGGCAAAATCTAAAACTAATTTTTGTGGTTCTAAGGCTTTTTTAACGCTTCTCTCGCTGCGCTTTTCTAAGGCTTACCATCCGTCGGCCGCCTCTTGCTGTTGGTCATCGGCCTCGTCCTCGCTGTCGCTCCAGTCGGCCCAGCATTTGCGCGAAACCCGAGGAGCCTTGATCACCTGAATGAGGTTGGAGTTGTAGATGTTTGCGCACATATTCAGACCCAAGGCTTTTGTGAAGTCCGACTCTCTCACTTGCAGAGACTCGCCCGTGAAGAAGTCGCCAAGGACCACCATGCCTGGCATTTTAACGGGCTTGGGCGCAGGCTCCAAGACGACGCGTGCGGCCCACGATTTGCCATCTTGCACGGGCTCAAAAGCAGGCTTGGCTTGGACAAGGCTGGGGAACTCCTCCTTAGGAGTGACCTTTTTGGCCTTGGAGGACTTGGCCTTGAGAAGCTCATTGTCATCGTCACTGCTGCTGTCAGCGAGAGCCGCGAAACTACCGAAACGTCTGGCCGTGGGCGTGGAGACCTGTTGCTGAGACTGCTTCTTTTCGGCATGCTCTCGGGTCCTGGCGGCACGCTCTCTCTCCTTGGCACACCGCTCGTCTAACCTGTTCTTGGTCTTGAGAGCTGGGCAGCAGCTGGGCGTGTGGCCTTTCTCGTAGCAGTAGTTGCACTCCGCGCAGAGAAGTGTGGGGCAAACGACTCGCGAATTGGGTTCAGGGGTCTCGCGCACGTAGTGAGACGTGTACTCGGCCTCGGTCTTGCCCGCATCGTGGCACACCTTGCAATAGGGCTTTCTGGGCGCAGAGGGGCGTCTGGAACTGGAGTAGTTGTTGCGATGCGACATGATTGGCTGGTATATATATTCAAAAGTTGATGCGAACGTTGATTACGTTGGGTTCCTAACGGATGGTACATTTCTACAGATGCATGAAAAGTATTTCAATTTTTTTTGAAAATCATATTGGATTTTGTTAACTAAATTTTGCACGCATTTTTTTTTCAAATGCTTTTTTTAGTACCCAAATTTTTTAGCATTTCAAAAAAAATTGAAACCGTTTTTTTTCTACTTCAAGTTGCAAAAGTCCGTTTCATCAATTTCAAAATTTCAAAATTTCAAATCTCAAATATGACCCTCGTGAAGAAGACGGTTAGGTTCGCCTCACCGCTTTTTACCACTCGTAAGTACCGTGTAGATAGCCCAGTCGTTATAGAGAAGCTTTTAGACAAAGGGGAAGAGAAGAAGACGGAAGAGAAGAAGGCGGAAGAGAAGAAGGCAAGCGGTCCGCTCTACGACAAGTTTGTGGGATTCTTGGGCAGGTCCAAGATTGACTACAAGAAGCATCAGTACGAGGGGGTTGATTGGTGCGTCAAGAACGAGACAGAGGGTGCGCTTGGCCTGAAGGCTCGCGGCGGTTTCATTGCTGATGAGATGGGTCTCGGCAAAACCATCATGATGATCGCTGTTATGGCAATCAATTTTCAGCCAAAGACTCTCATCGTTGTGCCTCCCGTTTTGCTCAGGCAGTGGGCGGGCGAGATCTTCAGGACCACTGGACACCAACCGCTCATCTATCACGGCAAGTCTAAGAAGGACTGCAAAGATGAAGAGCTGTTGAAAGCACCCATCGTTCTGGCCACGTACCACTCCGTTGCTATTTCTAAGAAGGCGCCAAAGCTTTCGCCCTTGCACTTGATCTCGTGGTCTCGCGTCATCTTTGACGAGGCGCACCATTTGCGCAACCGCAATACCACGCGATTTATCGGTTGCAAAGCCATTAAGGCTCCCATTCGCTGGCTCGTCTCTGGCACCCCCGTGCAAAACAGGAAACAGGATTTCTATAGCCTTTGCAACGCAGCTTGTTTGCCTCCGTCGTTTTACACAGAGGATGAGAACCTGCAGCTAATCGTGAAACACTTTGTGTTGAAGAGAACAAAGAAGCAAGCTGGCATTGGGCTACCCGAGCCGATCGTTGACGGGGTCTGTGTGAAGTGGCAGACGGGGGACGAATGCAAGCTGTCTCAAGAGATTCACTCTGCCCTCAAATTCAGTGGTGTAGTTCCATTGAAGGAAGAAGACAGCGCCCTGGCTGTGGAGCTCAAGAAGATCGGCGTTTTACAGCTCATTCTTCGTGCTCGCCAAAGCTGCATTTTGCCGCGATTGATGAAGGGACCCATTGACAGGCTTATTACGCAAGGATGCATTGATGCACTTGACCAGTACGCTAACGCTGGCGACTATAGTTCCAAGCTGGACGAGGTCACGCGCGTTCTTCTGGAGAGAAGGGACAACGGTAATGGAAAGCTTGTATTCTGCCATTTTCGCGAAGAGATTGATGAGATCGCCACACGGTTGCGAGCTGGGGGCGTTAAGAAGGTGGTTACGTTTGACGGACGCAACACTGGGGTGTCTCGCATGAAGGCTTTGGAGGAACCTTGCGATGCGCTGATCATGCAGATCCAAACGGGGTGCGAGGGACTCAATTTGCAGGCCAATTACAGCGAAATCTACTTCGTTAGCCCGCACTGGAACCCCGCCATTGAGGACCAGGCAATCGCTCGCTGCTATCGCATTGGTCAAAAGAAACAGGTCTACGTCTTTCGCTTCATCATGGATGGGTTTGGGAGCATGAAGGTTCCTCCTGCAGAAGGAGACTTAGAGAAGGAGAAGAAAGACATTTGGAGAGAGACGATCGCCTTGGACGGGTATGTGTCTTTGGTGCAGGACTTGAAGCGCGAGCTGCAGGAGGAAGTTATGGGCAAGTTACCAGTGGCAGAAGCCGTTGTGATTCCTATGGCGATCGCGATCCCTGTCCAATAAATCCACTTTGAAAAAGTGGAGCAAAATATAGTCCACTTTGAAAAAGTGGAGCAAAATATAGTCCACTTTGAAAAAGTGGAGCAAAATATAGTCCACTTTGAAAAAGTGGAGCAAAATATAGTCCACCATTTACTCCAAAATAGACGTTGGTTTTGGCTCTACCTTTTCCCAAAAAGTAGATGGAAAAGCATTTCAATTTTTAAAAAAAACTATATAACCGTTATACAAAAAAAATAAAGAGCCTTAGGGCTTTTTTCCTGCATGCAAAAAGACTAGTTATCAGTAGCGTTCGCATATAGAAAAAAAATTGAAATACTTTTTTCATAGCCTGTAGGCAGCACTCTCTATTGAGATACACGAAGTTTTAAGCTTTCGCATTTGATTTGATTTGTTATTAGAAGATGTCGCGCCGCAGACAAGTGAACCAGATGACCCTCATTGAGTTGATCTCGCCCGAAGCCTTTACTCCCCGCGGAACTGGAGACGTGCCCGTTGACTCTAGCAGCACCTATCGCATATCTGATGAACAGCGATTTCCTTCTTGGCCACTGTACAAGAAGCAACGTCTCGTTGAGTCTGTCTTGAAGGACTACCCGATCCACGCCTTCATCATGACTCGACATAACCCTTCTGGCGACGAGGAGTTCTACTATGTTCAGGACGGCCAGACTCGCATGACCGCGCTCCAAGAGTATTTGCTTGATGGGTTTGCTTGCGAACCTGGAACGATTGGAGATGGGTGCAAGTTTAGCGAGCTGCCAAAGAAGCTGCAGACTGCGTTTGAGACCTACCAAGCGACGGTTGAGATCTTCAAGAGCACTGCTGGTTCAACAGATGAAATGGCCGACATTTTTGAGCGTTTAAACAGTGGAAAGCCATTGAGTGACAACGACAAGTTTCACTCCCGTATCACCATCTCTCCCGTGATGAAATTCATGGTTGAGGTCAAGGGCCACCCCGAGTTGCGCAATGACTTTTCCAAGTTCGTTGGAACCATCGGGACTGGAAAGACCAGGAAGCTTCTTGGTGACATTACGGGCGTTATTTTGGCGGTGGCTACTCGCCACGGCGATCAAGGTGGATGCGCATGCATCAACACGTCATACGAGCAGAACCACAAGTACTTGGGGCGCGTGTTTAGCACGGAACAGAAAGCCGACGTGATTGCGTTCTTCAAGGCGTACTTTGCGCGCTTGCATGCAACTTTTGACACCATTGCGTTGAAGCACCAGAAGCGCTACGGCAAGCTCAGTGGTGCACTCGGCCTTTCGGCTTGCGCCTGGGTTACGACTGGTGCCATTCCAGAGGCAATTTCCTGGTACGTTGGAAAGCTGTTCTATATCCGCGATTACATGCCTGACACCTTCAGGACATTGACTCAGGCAGACATTCGCAACTGCCAGGGCGCGGCGATCAAGAACCGTTTGGATGCGATTGAGAAGCAGTGGCGCGTTGAACAGGGGCTGGAGGTGCTGGACTTGGAGTCGGGGGTTTTGCTTGGGCCCGTTCATTCTACCTCTGGCTCTGAGGATGAGGAGGAGGATGATGACGAGAGCGCATAAAAGCCAAAAATCAAGAAAAAGTAGATAGTATTGTAATTGTTTTAACTGTAACTTAAATAAACCTTTTTTACTTTTTTGTTTTAAAATTGAAACTGGTTTACCTTTGTATTTGATAAGCACAAAAGTAAACGAAACGAGACGATTAACGATGGGAAAAGGCTGTGAAATGGATGTTGGGTATGCTATTCAAGTTGATGACGATTGGCAGATTGATCGTCAATTCTCTAACGATGAAGTGATGAATCCTCACGCGTATGATTTCGTGGATCCTCGCTCTTACACTTTCAAAGGTGTTAATAGTGAACTGAATTCGTTTAACATTTTTGGTGTTTGCGGGCGCACGCTGCAGGTGATGTTTGGTGGATATTGGTTGTTCGTTATGACTACGTTTGTTTGCGGGATTGCAGTGCTTATTGTTCTGCAGATGCGGTTTGCTCTAACGGTTGTTGGGGTATTGTAGTGAGTGATCCTTTGTACATGGTTATTTTTTCTTTTTCTTATTGCTTTTGAAATTAATAAACGATGCATTTTTGAAAGCTTTTTGCGCACGCTTTTTGCGCACGCTTTTTGCGCACGCTTTTTGCGCACGCTTTTTGCGC
>Ga0136642_1000484_pt1 | contig 20948 bp, 20 predicted proteins | sample LowCatLa1302831Y_FD_115313 | JGI IMG/M metagenome (GOLD analysis project Ga0136642, IMG submission 115313) | Freshwater microbial communities from Lower Cathedral Lake, Yosemite National Park, California, USA - 13028-31Y | ecosystem: Environmental > Aquatic > Freshwater > Lake ... | reverse complement strand
TGCTGCTGCTGATGGTGCGGGTGCTGAGGCGGGTCCTCCTGCTGCTGCTGATGGTGCGGGTGCTGAGGCGGGTCCTCCTGCTGATGCAGGTCCTCCTGCTGCTCCTGCTGCTGCTGATGGTGCGGGTGCTGAGGCGGGTCCTCCTGCTGATGCAGGTCCTCCTGCTGCTCCTGCTGCTGCTGATGGTGCGGGTGCTGATGATAATTTTGTAAAATATTTAAACCATATCCTGTTTAAAATAATAGAAAAAGGAGAAATTACTGTCAGTCCACCTGATACTGCAGTTACAAAAACGAATGAATATTTGGAAAGATTAAGGGGAGGATTTATAGGAAATGAAGAAGAAATACAGAAGAAGAATATACTTATAAAAGTACTTACGAAATATGTAGCAAGAATAAATAGCAACAAATTGATATGTGATGGTGAATTTAATAGTACAGTGCAAGAACTTTCTGCCACTGCAGCAAAGAGGCCCCATGTTGTATTAGATCGATACCTTGCAAGATACTATGGACTTCGTCCATTTTGTATTCGAACAAACAAGCCGAATAATAATCAATTAAAGTCAGGTGAAGTTTATCAACTGGAAACAATAAAAAATCGAGATGGTACATTTCCAGGGGGAAAACACGCTGGAATTGTAGATGAAATCCAAATAGTTGTTGATCGATGGTTAAAATGCGGCCGCAACAAAAAGGAAATACTTGGATCTATACCTGGATTCAAACTGGTAAAGAATAAAGTGATTCCTAGTATCCTCCCTGGATTATATAGTGGTAAACCTATAAGATATGATTACACAAACTTCTTTCTAAAGGCGATCACCCAAGAAGATGAAAGTTTTTCGTTAGAACATGATTTTACTGATTGGTATAATGGAAAAATAACTCAAAATACAGACTGTGGTATGCAAGATTTAGATCTTGCAAATTTGATACTGTATGCATTATATATAGGTTTTATAAATATAGACAATCTTTCTGCTGGCCCTAAAAAAATTATCCATGCTGTATCAAGGCTTTCAAATAAGCTCAGATTAATTCCGACACCGATAGAAATAAAGCCAAGTACAGCTCCAAAGATATTGATTAAACTACACAAAAACATGATTGCGCATTATAGTTTCGCTCCCTTTGGTATACAATTTAAAGATAATAATGACAAATATGATTTTGAAAAACTAAAGAATACCACATTTGATTTTGAAGAACTAAAGAGGATTATAAACAGCAAACTTTCTTGCCTAGAAGAGACTAATATTATAGAAAATATTGGGCTTCCTGGGTTTAAGAATAGAAAGTTAGAGCCTACTATAGAAAAAAGTGGAAATACATATAATTATACAAATAGCCAAGATCAAACCATCCTCGATTACGAGTACGAATATACTCTATTTAACATATGGAATGTTTCAGAATGGTATAAAGGTAGATGTGCAGGAGAAGGGGAAGGGGAAGGTGCTGCTGAGGCCGAGGCGGCACAAGAAGAAAATCCTTCAGAAGATCAAGTACTCACAAATATAGAAAATATCATTAATAATCCTGATGAATGTAAGTTCCCCGCTAGTTTACAAGCGAAGATAGACCTAGATAATTTTATATCTTCTGACTTAATATCAGAAAATATAATAACCATCTGGCGTAATGCTAGGATAGGATGTTTAGAAAGTATACGGAATAAAGTTCTTCATAAATATAGAAGAGATCCACCTTACAAAGGAGTTGATGAACTAGTTAAAGAAATTCATAAGCAAATAACACTTATAAAGGGGGGTATTCGTGTGAAGAGTAAACTCGATTCTATAGAAAGTAATTTAATACTAAATAAAAGACTCTATAATCCCTTTATATATTTAGCTATATTACAACCAGGTTCTCAAGGAGTGGTACGGGCTGCGGAAACAGCAGCAGAACCTGCAGAAGCAGATGCAGCAGCTCTTGCTATTATAGAAGAATTAAAAATAGCAGAAGAAAAAATTATTTCTTATGAAACAGTTCAAGCAGCGAACTTATGTGTATTTCCTCCTAGCATCTCATTGTCATTAGCTAAAGGAAACGAGTTGTCTGAAAATGAAATAGCTTTGTGGCGTGATAGAAGGGTTATTTGCCTAAAGAACTTAAAGTCTAATCTTGAACCACCTCACCAACTCGCGAATCACTTGCTGTCAATATCAAAACTACAATCGTCCCCTGGTATCGCTATGATGAATAAAATTCGAGAAGATATCCGTAGAAATAATGGCTCATCATTAAAACATATAGAACTAGATGAAGAAGAAAAAGATATAATAAAATCTAAAAAACTTTATAATCCAGAGATATACTTAAAAATACTAAGAGGACAAGGCGGCGGCCGCCGAACCAGAAAACGGCGCGCAATCTCAAAGAATAAAACCCATAAGGGGGTTTTACACAGTGGCAGATATACACCCAGAAGAAAACGGAGCGCGCTAAGAAAAACCCAGAAAAAGTATTCTAGCACCAAGTAGAATGCCTGTTAATATCTACCTCAAAGCGAAGTATGCATTTTATAGCACCCTTATCTTTTTCCTCATCGCGAACCCTGAGACCTTTAAGATGACACAGCGTGTCTTCGGATGGCTCCTTACTATCGCGGATGCCGGCGGCTGCCCCACGGCCACCGGCTTCTTCTTTCACACGCTGGTCTTCTTCTTTGTACTTTGGGGAGTGATGCTGTTTCCCCGAGACCAATGATATGCTAGACCAGGGTGAAGCCTCGTGTGAATAAGAGCTTCTGCATGCACTTCTCCCATAGTAGCTGCAGCTGCTGCATAAGCCAACTGATCTTGGCGAGACCACAAGGGATCAGCTGGGGCCTCAATCTGTATCCACTTTCCTCCACGGAACACTAGACTCATCTAAATGAATGTAGTGTTCTTACCTTAGATAGATGCTTCCACTCCTCCTTGCTTTCCTAGCCCTTTCGGTGAAAGCCCAGAATACCGTGCGCGACTGCTCCTCGGGCAAGTCCCTCTTCACTTTCGTATCAGGTTCACTTCTACCCAGCCCTGTGGTTCCCGGTGAGAATGCCACGCTCAGCCTCTCCGCCGAGATTCCCGCAGGGACCACAGTTGCAGATGGCACGGCCAAGTACAGCCTCTCCTTCAACGGAATCCCCTTCTCGCCAACCACAGAGGACCTCTGTTCCCAGGTGGCCTGTCCTCTGGTTGCCGGCCCCTACACGAACTCGAGCGTGAGTGTGTTCCCCACCGGCGTATCAGGTAAACTCGTAACCAAGATTCAGTGGTTCGACGATGCCTCAACCCTGCTCCTTTGCACGGAGGTAACCACGAAGGTCTAGAATGCGGCACACGCCCCTTTTTTTCTTTTCTCCGCTAAGTAGTATCATGGAGTGGAACTGGACACTGTTTGCCGTTGTTATCGTCGTACTGGCCACAGCGGTCGTCGTTGGCCTCACCATCTGGGGCGGCCTCGAGATCTGGCCTAAGCAAGGCTTCCAGAACCCGCATCCTCCTTCGCTCCCCACCTTCACCATGTTCTACGCCGACTGGTGCCCCCACTGCACGTCCGCGAAGCCCGACTTTACGGAGTTCATGCAGAGTGGAACGATCGATGTAGCTGGAAAAAAGGTGAATGTGGAGATGGTGCAGCCTGAGAAGAACCCCGAGAAGGCGGAGGGCCTCCCCGTGAAGGGATTTCCGACATTCCTTCTGCAGAAGCCCGATGGAAATGTCGTTGAGTACAAGGGTGCCAGAAACACAGAGGGCTACCTGAAGTTCCTCAATGAGCAGATGGGTGGGGGTGTCTAAGTACCACCAATCGACTGAATCCACTCAATAATATGTTCAAAAGTTCCCTTACTCTCCTTCTTTACAGGAGAACAAGAGCACTCATACTCGAGGCGATCAAGGCGCGCCGCCTTTAAAAGCCACATCGGATCCTCCTCGACCTGAATCGTGTCCATCTCTGCCAGCCAGAGCGATTCAAGAGGCTCCGGAGGAAGATCTGCATCCTCATCGCCATGCTCCAAGAGGAGCCGCGCAATGCGCCGATACTCTGCAATCTCTTCACGCTCTGTCTTCGGATTCTCCATCTCCTCCTCCACAAGATCCATCGGCGTGTTCCCTGCATCCGTCTCCGCAAGAGGATCCGCACCCGCTGAGAGAAGAGCTTCCACGAGCAATTCATTGCAGTTCAACGCAGCCCAATGAAGCGGCATCATTCCGATCGAGCAGGGCATATTTGGATTTGCACCCGCCGCAAGGAGCGTAAGTGCGCACGAGACATTGTGTGCATGTACAGCCCGGTGAAGCGCCGTTTCACTCTCATAGTCTGTGAGGTTCAGGCCCGCACCCCTCTTAATAAGATACTCCATGTCGGGTGAAGACCATGCATGCGTCGCCAGATACATGAGCGCCGTCTTTCCTACGAGACTCTGTTCATTCACATCGGCACCGTGCTCCAAGAGAAGCTGCATACAACTATGCTGTGCCCCGGGGACTCCATATCCGCGGGCTGCACTGAGAAAGGCCGAGCATCCATGCTTCTTATCCCAGTCCGCCGTGCTAGCCCCGAGTTCGAGAAGAGTGGAGACCGATGCTGTATTTCCCAGGTAGGCCGAGTCGATCAGAGGCGTCGCCCCCTCGTTATCGGGCTCATTGATATCAGCACCGAGACCGTGGAGAAACTTCACAGTCTCGGGCTTATCTGCATTGCTCGCATAGAAGAGCGCAGTCGACCCATCATCGTCCTTTGTCTTAAGACTCGCCTTGCGACTCAAGAGACCCTTAAGGATCTCATGCTTTTCTGGGCCATCTGATGCATGGAACATAAGAGGTGTTTGCGAGAGACCTCCGAACCGCATATCCTTCACAACCTGCCAGATATACCTATCCTCCCAGAACGTCTTGCATGTACCAATAGCACGATAGACATCTCGCCCATATCCCATGTTGATCATCACGGGTAGGACATCGAGAAGAGCATCCGGTTCGACTGTGAGGACCATGTTATTAGTGTACATGTTTAAGGTCGCGGGCGAACTTCAATTTTTACGATGGATCTCGATAGTAGATGGAGGAAGCGGTTGAGTACTATATCACGCACAAGCATGAGTTTGAAGGAGAGGGAGGTCATGAACAATTGCTGTCGCGCCTTATCACCTATGCACCCATTCTGTCTGTTCCCACACTCGGGATCGACGTGGGAGCAAATATTGGAGGCGAATTTGAGGGCATACGTGCACTTCTCACCGAGACGAGATCGAGGCTCGTTGCGGTCGAGCCGAACCCTCTCAATATCGAGATCCTCGAAGAGAAGAGAAGTGCGTACCCATTTGATCTCTATGCAGCGGCTCTCTCCGATAAAAAGGGTATTCTTCCGTTTTACACATACAAAGGAATGCCTGAGAACAAGGGTGGATACAAACTTGGTGGACTTCGTGCAGGTGGCAAGAAGATTACAGATGTAACGGTGACAACACTGGATAGCCTATTAGAAGACTATCCAGAATATATTGTAAAGTATCTCAAGATTGATACGGAGGGAAATGATACACTTGTACTTCGTGGCGCACAGAAGAACCTGCACAAGATCCACTATATTCTTTTTGAGGCAAGCGACTGTCTGAAGGATTCACGTGGCCCTGGGGAAGCGGAGCCGCTTCGAGTCTGTGTGGAGATGCTTGATGCGGCTGGATTTGATGTCTACAAGATTGGAACACGTCGTATTCTCAAGATCAATGGCACCATGTGGGATCGCACCTATGATCTGCTTGCATTCTGGAGCAACTGTTTTGCTCTGCGAAAGGAGGATACTCTGCTCACGAAATTTGTCGATGAAAACGGTTATTATGAAACGGAATAGCGTCTTGGAGGAGAAATACCCTTCTGTGTCTTCAGAAACTCCGTAACAGCTGCCGCAGCCTTCTCCATCATATCTTTTCGTACGTCACGAGAGGCTTCAAAATCCCACAGTGGATAGGAGCCACAAGGTATCATAATAAGATGGTCCTTATATTTTTGTATCATCTCTTCTGTAAGGGGGAGATAACTAGATGCATAGAGTTGTGTAATAAATTGCTGTAAAGAAGATATCTCATTTACTTTGTTGTGATCCACTGTAAATGAGATACAGAGTGCAGTCCTCTTTTCTGCCGCATTTAGATGAAAAAGAGGAAGACTCTGAAAAAGGGATCCATCCACAAGAAGATGTCCCGTTTCAGGATCGCGAACAGGATGAAAATAGAAAGGGATCGATAACGATGCAATTAGAGCAGTGATAATCTCAACATTCGGTGTTTTGACTAGACTAAATTCCCTTACATTGCATTGATTGAGATCTGTTGCAAAGATACGAAGTCGCGGTGCTTGCGGTTTTAGTCGGTAGAGCTGGGAGAATGTGAGTGTTTCTGCGTAGCCCATTTCAGTGAGAAAACGTTTTAGCACCTTCTGCACATTTTTTCCATCATCAATTCCAAACGTTTCGATGCAAGTTAAAAATGCATCGTCTCCTATGTTGCGGATGGAACCAAAGTCCATTTCGAGGCAAAAACGTGCAATCAGTTTGAACGAGTATCCGATACATACAAGAAAAGCAACGAGTCCACCCGCAGAGATTCCAGAGTACTCATTTACTAGTTTCAAATATCCTCTCTCTTCTAACATAAGAAGTGCGCCCGCGTGCGCAACTCCGCGAATACCTCCTCCACTCAGAACTATTCGTTTTGGAAGTATACACCTCATTATTTAGATAAAGGAGGCGGCCATAAGCCCCAAAAGTGATGCAGAGGTGAGTCCCTCGATCACAGGGACCTGTCCCGCTGCGAAGCCAATCTTCGTAGCCGCAGCAGATACAATAAAGAGCTGAGAGGAGAGGGCAAAATCGCAGATTTTCACGAGTTTTTCTGTGTGATTCACAAGAATACCTGTGGCGGCAACCGCTGTTGTAAAATAGGTAGAGGTTGTTGGCACCTTTGCTTCATTAAGATCAGTAAAGAATTTTAGAAAATCATATTGTTGCCCGAGACCATAGAGGTAGCGTGTTGATGCTAGAAAGACGATAAAAGATGTTAGAACCATGTAGATCACGCTTGCATATTTTGTGATCTCCGCGGATTTTCCTCCCAAGAATATATCTAAAATATCACCTATAATATTTGTAAGATTAGTTGATTTCTTAATATGAATCCAGCTAACAACCGCAATAGAGAGACCTAATGTAAGGGCTGCAGATATAAGATTTGAAATATAGAAACTGCGAGGGATATCTTTCTTATCTTTTGCTTCTTCTGTGAATTTAATAAGGGCATCGAACCCTGCAAGGACAAAATAGAAGAAAAGTAGACTCATTGCGATGGTTTGAGGGCTGGTAGGCGTATTGACGGACACCCATCCTTTTGTTGCAACTCCACCAAGGCCGATAAAAGAAATACCAGCAAATACAATAATAAGGAGTATAGATAAGAGATTGATTATTTCTTTGTTTATTTCAATACCCTGTAGGGAAAAGAATGCCATTCCTAATAGAAAAAGTATAGCAAAACTTACTTGACCGAGCCAGGATGCATCTGGATAGATCATATGTGCCGCAAATACAAGAATAGTGCTAATTGAGATAATATTGAACATGAGAATGGATGTTGCAGTTATACCTGATGCGACGTCTCCGAACTGGCTCTTCACTACATCCGATTCTGCTGTATTTGTTTTAAAAATTTCAAACGCTTTTTCATAGGTATAGGAAGATCCTAGAAACACCGCAGTCGACGCTGCAAGAGTAAGTGGCCATAGATTTCCACCTTTTGCTACGGCTTCGCCAATAAGATTAAATCCACCCGATCCTAAAATGGAACCAACCCCAATAAAAACAAGATCTGAGAGGGAAAGTGTTTTTTTTAACTGTGATTCTTCGCCCATTCTAAGTTTATATGGTAAAATAAATGTCCCACGACGATAACAGAGATGTCGCGTGAATCCCAAGTGGTTATTCCTAAATTAGAACCCAAAAATCTCTTTGAGAAACGAGTCCGTCGGGATACTGCACGACTCAAGGCCTATAATCAGATTCTAGAGCAGATTCATCATCGTATCTATACCAGTTCACAGCTCCCTGGAAATCCCAGCTACGTGATGTACACGGTACCACCTTTTATTTTGGGAGTTCCCTACATTGATCTAGAGGATTGTATAGTATATCTCGTGCATATACTACGAGGCAATCAGTTTGAAGTCCGTTTCACCTATCCAAATCTCTTGTATATTTCGTGGAAGCATTATGAGAGTGAATACACTGCTCATAGAAATCCCATTGTAAAGGCCATGATGCCCCCGCAGCCTCCTGCAAATACGAGTAAAAAGGGTGGAGGGAAATCACGCATATCCTTTCAGATCCCCGAAGCAGTGGCTGCGCCTACCACAGCAAGGTCCGCCGTCGACTATCAACCCCCTCCGAGTTTCATCTCCGATATTCAAAGGCCGCAAAGGGTGGTGCCATCGGGGGCGTCCGGTGCGGGGAATATCGTGGCAGATCTGTGGAATATTAGGTAAGATTGTGCAGAAGGGAATGGAGGCGGGTCGCAACCACCGGTCCGATCTTCCGTTTCCCCACGAGGACGTCCGCAAGTTCCTTCACTGTTGCAGCCCATACATGCGACAGCGTGGGAAACTGTTTCAGAATTGCATCGGCGCCCGCCGACGAGATGCCAGGGCACTGCTGAAGCACAGACGATGCAAAGATGGCGGGGTCCTCGCGATTCCCTCGCTTATGAATGGAAATCGTGTCTGTATAGGCAACCTTGAGCGCCTCCTCTGTGAGAAAGACGGAAGGATCTTCTTTTAGCTGCTCCTCGAGAATACGACAAAGAGTGGCCGTGTCGTCGGTCGACTCCGTCTGAAGAACAGAGACTCCATAACGGAGAGTGAGGCGCGTAAGATACTTCTGGAGCGCCTTCTTAGTGAGGCGCCCATTCATTCTGTCAAGATCACCTTCGATGATATAGAGAGGGCGGAGGCCATTGAGTTGGCAATGGGAGAGAAGACGTGTTCTCTGTTCACGGTAGCGGCCATCCAAAATGGATGCCTCAAGATCTGCTGCTGTCTTTCTTTCCGCTACAATACCCCCCTTTCCCCCAGACAAATCAATCCAGATATCTCCAACGGGAAGTGTCTTTACAGGCCATCCAAGCTTCCGTGAAAGCTCTCGCTCTCTTGTATCTACTGTACCCGACATCCTACTAATCTAGGCGGCCCCCGTTTAATACCAATTTGCCCTCGGCTCCGTCGGCGCAAACATTCTCTCCAGGCCAGGAGTCCACTCCCGATAATTCCACTTATCCTGTTTTGTATTACGATCCTTCATTTCATAAAAAGGGTCCGTGGATGAACTCAGATCATTTACTGCAGTAGGAACCTTGATATTGGCATTTGTGCTAACAGGAGGGGACTCGGTGTCCTCATACACAACTTTTTCATTCTTCTTTCTCGAACCTACAATCTCATAGACATTGTTATCTCTCTTCTTCACGTCGGCAATCTCACCTTTTTTATCATAAATCTTCCGAATCACTTCCATTGCATCTTCGACATTGTACGTAATGAGGTCTCCGGCCTTTTTTGGTTGGTACGCCGTTAGTAAACTACGCTCCTGCTGTTCCGCTGCGAGTGTGTCCGGGGGTACAACGGCTGTATTTGAGATAGCGGCGTACGGATTAGCGCTTCCGCGCGTCGCATCAGATAGAAGCACCGCGGCTTCTTTATGAATATCAATGGATTCCTGTAACTGGGCCTCGCGTTTGGCTTGATCCGACCGAAGTTCATCCACTTCTTTCTTAAGGGTATCCACCGCATTCTGATTCTGGAAGCCCTCCGTGGTATTCGCGACAAAGTCGGGGGCGGATGGCGGAAGAACAGAGAAGTGCATGGGGTACTGCGACATAAGTTTATTGCGCAGGCTTTTAGTGAGTTCACGATCGGATTCATTTTGGAAGATTAAGTTGTATTCGTAATCGTCTACACTCTGGATAGGGTTTCCGAAGGTGAATTTTATTTCTCCTTCAGATGCATTCTGACTTGGTTGAGGATCAGGTTGAATGTCCCTGCTCACAAAATCTGTAACCACGCTGCTCACGGGCTCCTGAGGGGTTGCTAGCTCCTGAGGTTTCGACTCAAACGGCTCACGAAGATATTGGCGATATGTAAGGTAAACTCCAATATAAGCGGCAACGAGAAGTAGGCCAATCCCTATAAGAAGTATATTTACAGATGTATCTGCCATTGGCTCTACCATATGAACTTAAAATTAAGAAAGCTCAAAGAGCTTTCTTAGTCATCAGTTAGTTCGTCGCTTTTTCTCTGGTCTTTTTAGGAATGGCCGTAGTGGATGTACGTTCAGATAAAGATATAGATGAGTTTGAAAAGACTCTTTCCATTGGCCCAATCACCATCGTCCTAGTCTATGCGGATTGGTGCGGTCATTGTAAGACGTATAAGAAAGATATTTGGTCTCTTATTATGCAGTGGCTCAAAGAGCAAGAGGAGAAGGGTGTCTCCATGAATAAACTGGCTAGTGTCCATTATGATCAGCTCCCAAATACAAGCCAGCGCAATGTGAACCTCGACGGGTATCCCAGTATACTCGTGGTAGGAAAAGATGGGAATGCTGCAACCTTTTCTCAAGGGAAAAATGCTCTCCCGAGTGAAACAGCGAGAGACCTGGACGCCCTAAAGAAGATGCTCAAGGCACCACCTTCTGGAATGTTTTCGGCAAAGGCTGCAAAGCTGCGGAATAAGATGAACACTGCTGTGCGCTCTCACACTATTGAGGAGCTGATGGGGGATAGCCTATCCCCTCCAGACAGCTGGAAAGATATTACACCCACGAAAGGGAGGGGGACGCGGCGTATAAAAACAAGAGGTAAGACTCTTCTTAATTCTCTTATGCGGGGTGCGCAGCACAAAGGTGCGCAGCACAAGAAAAAGACACGACGCTATGGTAAGCGAAGGCAGTAAAATTGGCGTAGGCAAAAGGATCCTTTTTTCTCACACAACAACAATGGTTCTCTTTCACATCCTTGATTCCTTTCCCGACACACTTCATATTGATTCAGAAGATGAAACTACTCTGCAAGTTCATTATCTGAATACGGACCTGGCGGAGGACGATGATGAGTTCTTATCTCGGAAACGTCGGAAGACGGGTGAGAAGGGCTTCAACAAGCAGCACTTCGCTCGGAGAAACTACAGCATTCATCTCTTTGGCACAACCGCCGAAGGAAAGCCCGTTCGTGTTTCAGTCGGTGGCTTTCGGCCTTACTTCTTCGTCGGCAGTATTCCCAAGGGAAAGGAGAACGCCTTCCGTAAGGCACTTGCTGGGAGGATTGCACAGTGCGAGTATGATTTCGTGAATCGCGAGGAGCAGGAGGAACAGGGGGGAAAGCCTCCTCCTGCCAAGAGTCTCTGGGAGCTTCTGGAGATTGAGTTCGTCCAGAAGAAGACACTTTACGGCTACACGGCCAATCAGCTCTCCACCTATGCGAAGCTCAGTGTTCCGAGCATGGAGGCCTATCGCATTCTGAAGAAGATCTTTCTGGATCCCGAAACATCCAAGACAACCGATGCGGGTGGTAATGTGATCTTTCCTTTCAGCCCCGCCCTCACCGTCTACGATGCAACTCTGGATCCCATGCTCCGTTTCTTCCACGTCCAGAATATTTCGCCCTGCGGATGGGTCGAGGTCCCGGGAGAGCCCGACGAGAATGGCTTTCTTGACTGCCACTGGGAGGACGTGAAGCCCGTAACCTCTCCACCCGTTCCTGCGGCGCCCTTCAAGATCGCAGCGTGGGATATTGAGTGCTATAGCGAGTCGGGCGACTTTCCTGTTCCCGAGAAGGACCCCGTGATCCAGATCGGTGTTGTTCTCATCCAGCCAGGGCGCGAGACAGAAAAGCATATCTTCGTACTCGATTCATGCGACGAGGTTCCCGGGGCACGCGTCTACAGCTTTGAGAGCGAGAAGGAGATGTTGAAGGCATGGGCTACCGCAATGGTGGAGTGGAACCCCGATATTCTCACCGGCTATAACATCTTTGGTTTTGATGAGCGTTATCTCTGGAAGCGGTTTGAGCATTTCAAGATGGCCACGGCATCCGATATCCAGGGATTCACGCGGCTTGCTGACCTCGATCGGCCCGTGAAGCTCGATGAGAAGTTCTTGAGCAGCTCGGCGATGGGCGACAATACTCTGTACACGTGGTCGTCTCATGGCCGTGTCCAGATCGACTTGTACCACTACATCAAGCGGAATGTGAATCTGCCGTCGTATAAGCTGGATTCCGTGTGCCAGCACTTTATGAGCGGAAAGCTGGCTGGGGTCGAGGTGGATGGTGATAACTGGACTTTGAAGACGAGTTCTACCGGCGATGTAATCCCTGGCCGCTACATCGTTCTTCTCGATGAGACCGGCGACGTTGTCGTAGATAAGTTGCAGGTTCTCTCTGTGCAGGCCAAGAAGTCGATTACGGTACGGATGCCAGAGGATGAGGATGAGTGCATTGCTGTTTCCTCGGCAATCAAGTGGGCCGTTGTAAAGGACGATGTGTCGCCGAAGGAGATCTTCACGCTGCACAAGAAGGGGGGATCCGCAGGTCGTGCTCGAATTGCTGCCTACTGTATTCAGGATTGCGACTTGGTGTACGAACTGTACAAGAAGCTGGAGGTCTTCAACAATGCTATGGCAATGGCAAATACCTGCCCTGTCCCTGTTGCCTACATCTTCACAAGGGGGCAGGGCATCAAGATCGAGAGCCTGATCTTCAAGGAGTGCTATGGCTCGAATCAGCTCATCGAGGTTCTCCCAAACCCGAATCGGAAGCCTGGAGAGGACGGGGCTGCCGAAGAGTCGTATGAGGGTGCAATTGTGCTGGACCCGAATCCACCAGGCTTCTACTTCGATGCACCTGTGGGTGTTGCGGACTTTGCTTCTCTCTATCCATCGACAATCGAGTCGGAGAACATCAGCCACGATAGCATTGTGTGGGCGATGGACCTGGACCTCAATGGAAAGTTCATTGGCTACAGTTTCGGATCTGCGGAGGCTGAGAAGTACAAGGAGCCAGGACTCTTGTACACCGATATCAAGTTCGACATCTGGGGACCTCATCCGGACGACGATATGAAGAAGCACCCGCGCAAGGTGGTGAAGGGCCAGCGTATCTGCCGCTATGCGCAGGTCGGTGAGTACAAGGGCGCATTGCCGACGATTGTTCGAAAGCTTCTGGCGGCCCGAAAGGCCAAGAGAAAGGAGGCTGAGAAGGAGCCCGACGTCTTCCGAAAGGCTCTGCTCGATGCAGAGCAGTTGGCGTACAAGCTCACAGCGAACTCGCTGTATGGGCAGCTGGGCAGCCCGACCTTCAAGATCCGTCTTCAACACTTGGCTGCATCGGTGACGGCGTATGGTCGCAAGCAGATCATGTTCGCCAAGAGCATCATTGAGCGGTTCTATGAGGGTGCTCAGACGGTGTATGGCGATACGGACAGCTTGTTCATCAACTTCAACCCGAAGGGGGCCGATGGCAAGCCTCTCGAAGGGAAGGCGGCGCTCGAAGCCACAATGCGACTCACAGAGGAGGCTGGAAAGCTGGTGACACAAGCTCTCAAGCCGCCGCACGACTTTGAGTATGATAAGGTGTTCTATCCATTTATCATCTTCAGCAAGAAGCGGTATGTGGGAAATAAGTATGAGGAGGATCCGGATCATTACACGCAGACGAGCATGGGTATTGCGCTGAAGCGGCGAGACAATGCGCCCGTGGTAAAGCTGATCTATGGTGGTGCGATTCGTATTCTGCTCACGGAGAAGGATGTGGCAAAGGCGGCGAGCTTTGTGCGGGAGAAGGTGATGGAGATGGTGCGGGGAAAGATGAGTATGAGCCAGCTTACGATTAGTAAGTCGCTAAGGGCGGAGTACAAGACACCGACTCCACCGGCTCACAAGATGCTGGCGAATCGGATGGCGGAGAGAGATCCTGGAAATGCGCCCGCATCTGGAGATCGTATTCCCTATGTGTATGTTTGCCCAGAGAATAGGACAACCGCACTGCAGGGGGATCGCATTGAGCACCCACCATATGCGAAGGAGAATGGGATGAAGCTGGATACGAAGTATTATATCGAGCACCAGCTGCTGAATCCGCTTTCGCAGCTCTTCTCGCTCTGTGTAGAGGAGATCCCAGGATACAAGAAGGGGTCTACAGAAGACAGAGAGTGGTTGGCAGGAGAGCTTCTCTTTCGCGATGCGCTCAATGCATGCGATGGGCTTGTGAATATTGCGAAGTCTGCGGGATTTACCGTGATCCCTAAGGAGCCTCGTGTTGTTACACGGTCTTCTTCTGCAGCAGTAACGACTGCTGCCACAGTAACGACTGCCGCCACAGTAACGACTGCTGCCACAGTAACGACTGCTGCCACAGTAACGACTGCTGCCACAGTAAAGAAGCCAGCGGTCCAAGGCACCCTCGACCGATTCATGCTCGATCGCACGATTATCGAAACCTATAACGCAGAAAAGAAGAAGGAGAAGACGAAAGCAAAAGTAAAGGCCACTCAAAAGAAGGAAACTAGTTAGAAGTAGCAATGGATGCAGTTCTCTTGGGTAAAGCCGAACTGATCGATTCGTACAGAAAGAAATGCTATGAGAATGAGCTAAATTCTCTGGCTCGCGGACATGATCAGTATACTCCCGTTTCTGTTCCTACTGAGTATGCAAATCATCGTGAAATCTGTCTAACCTCTGATCTGCTACGAGATGCAAATATTGTAATTTTGCATCCCAGTGCAGATTCTGGATTTCCCCACACGCGTGCAGGAAATCTGATCTGCATGCCCGCTGGATACTCGGCCGCGCAATCAGAGGAGACACTTTTTCACGAATCTTTTCATCTCGATCAGAAAGCCAGACCCAGCCTCTGGAAGTCCTATCATATTCGGGAAGGATGGTGGCCTATTCCAGCCTCTTCACTTCCAGATCGTTGGGTGGACCGTTGCCGCATTAATCCTGATACTCTCGATCTACCTTTTTGGACATGGCAGACACATTATGTGCCTCTTCCACTCTTTAAGAATGAGTCGCGTCCTGAAATGAAAGAATGTGAAGTGCGCTGGTACGACATACGAAATGGAGTTCTCTTTTCCTCTCCACCTACCTCTTTTTCAAAACGGTACGGGGGGATTACATATAACGAACATCCGAATGAAGTCTCTGCAGTTGAACTCACAAATAAGGGAATTCGATCGATAGCAGAGCTCTCTAATGTCTTATTAAAATAACTCATATATATAGATGATGGGAGAAACCATCTATCCGCTGGACGAACTCCATATTTTTACAAGTATATCCTTTGAAAAGGATGAATCCGTTGATCTGTCTGGAGTTATTCTTCCAGTCGAAGATCCAAATGGATGCCTTCTCGATTCAAAACGAAATAAATATGCAGTCCTCACCTATCAGTCTGTTTCCTTTCAGGGAGGATATGGATATCTTATTAAAAGTATAAGAGAAACATCAACATCTCAGCGCGTTGTTATGGTGAAGAGGCCCATTCGTGAATATTCGCAGCTCGGCCAAGAAGCGCTAGTTCAATGGCTTGTACGAAAGACACTGGTGCAGTATGGTATGGAGACCGCTGTTCCAAAGGTATATGATATCTTTCGGAGAAGTGGACGTGTCTGTTTTAGTATGGAATATATACGCGGCGTGTTTCCATATGAATATATTCTAAAAAGCACTACACCCGATCACGTATTCTTTCAGATGCTCTCTCAGCTCGCTTTACTCTGTAGCATTCTACAGAAAGAGATAAAGTTTGATCACAGAGATCTCAAAACAGACAATGTCTTTATCCGTTCCAGGCCAATTTCATACTCTATTGTTGTTGGAACAACTCTCTATACCATTGAATGCCCATTTCAATTGGTGCTCATGGACTTTGGATTTGCGTGTCTGGGAAATATGAAGGGAATAACGAGACTCAATCTTGCAAAAGATATTTTACCACAAAACGACCCGTGTCCAAAAACAGGTAGGGATCTATTCCATTGTATTGCCTCTTTTTGGACAGACCCTATTCTCCGTGATAAAATGTCAATCGAGACGCAGACAGAAGTGGATGCATGGTTTCTCTCAGGAAAGAGAGATTATTCCAAACTTATAAAGAAGTTTTCTACTATAGACTGGATCTATGTGCTCACAGCGGCCGCAGACTTCAAACACGAAGCACTTGATGCCGAGACACTTCTTTCACGAATTGCTCGCCTTCATCCATCGATCTTACGCGCGTCCGAGATACTTGAGGCGAACTAGACCTGGATTCTGTTTTCCAGATGCATTGAAATGGGACTCGTCGTAGACACGATGATAGGTTAGTTGAAGAGGCACATTATAGAAGACTTTATTCTGTATTAGATTTCGTAACCAGCAATCGTAGTCGTAGGTTACAAATTCATTCGTATAGTGTGCGAGTTCTTTCTTGATTAGAATAGAACTATGGATCATAGGATTCATCATTGTAAAGGTATCAGGAGGCACGAACCCTCCTGGAATATTAGGAGATCCCTTCATGGTTCCAAAATAGCTACAGTATGTCCCAATCACATCAATAACGGGGTTAATCTGGAGGGTGTTTACCTGACAGTGGAGTTTCATCGGCTGCCATGTATCATCGGCATCTAGATGGGCAACCCATGGTGTTGTAGAGCGTGCTACAAGAGCATTGATCGCATCGGGGGCGCCACGAACATCTGGTAAATTGATAACTGAAAAACGGGGGTCCTTTAGAGAAGAGATGATCGCGGTTGCTTTTTCAAAGACTTCGCCACCTGTTTCTCCGTGCCCATTCACTCCTACGATGCAGGTCCAGCCTGTGTAGATCTGAAGATGAACAGACCTTACTGCTTCTTCTAAGTATTCAATGCCATTGTATAAGGGTATAAGAACTGTAATCATTGTGGATACTTCACTCGGCTACTTTAGGTCTAAAGTTGGCGCATATAGTCCATTTATGGCGTGCATTGTCTCCGCGTACTATAAAATACCGAGTAAGAAGCCCCATGAATGGTATCTTCCTTATCTGCTCAGCTGGTTTCGGGCTGCTGCAAGTAACACCGTACCTGTCCACTTCTTTACAACGGAGGATGTGCGTGAGGAACTAGAGTCTCTCACGGATATCTCTCGTATCCAATTTCATATTCTTCCGTTCGAGCAACTGAGTGCCCTGCAACTGGGCCGAGACTTCTGGCATATTCAGTACGTACGTGATCCTGAGCGGTATCATACACCCGAGCTCGGCATGATCTGGTATGAAAAGCGCCATTTTATTCGCCGCGTTATGGAGATTGAGACTGGGGCCAGTGCATTTATTTGGTGCGACGCGGGTTGCATACGAAATGATGGGTGTGAAGAAGTAGCGAAGGAACTAGGTCGTCGCGTGACCACCTATGAGAAGGGTCGCATGTATCTTCAGTGCATTAAAGAGCCAGTTAAGAGGGAGTTTTATCAGTATCCAGATGAGTTTATTGCATGCGGCATTCTAGCTGGAGATCGTGGGGCATGGAAAGAGTTTATTGGTCTTTATGAAGTCACTGTGTTCGAGTACACTGCTGCAGGTATTCCTACAATTTCGGATCAGCATCTTACTTCCCGCTGTGTATATAAGAGACCCGATTTATTTTTACTCTGGAAGGAAGATGGGAAGGTGGATGGAACGTGGTTCAAGTTCTTAGAACTACTGTGAGGGCTTCAAGAAAGTATGTGCATTTTGTTTTGAGATAGTCTGCAGAGATGCCCTGCCAATTTGTTATATCTCGGAGATGGAAAAAAGTGAACGTATTGTTTGGACAGACATAGAGATCGGACCACCACTTCACCCCTACACTATCTGCATACTGGATATCAAAGACACAGAATTCTAAAAGAGGCGGAGGGAGAGTGAGTAGAAGAGGGCCCCACTCTTGGCGAGGAATATGAAGAAACTGATGCTCTTTTATCTCCAGGGTCTTTGTTTTGGTCTGGTGTTGAAGCCAGTAGTAATATGTTGTGCCTCCAGTATCCATACGAATTCCCTTGTCCTCTCCAATGTCCCATTTGAAAGTGTGGAGGGTGGGGTGATCTGCCAGCCTCCAGATGCAGAGGCCTGGCCAAAAATAATAAATATGCTCTCGTGTGTGTCGTACGCAGAGCATATTTTTTTCTTGAAGAGCGACATCGAGGTCGAGAGGGCTTACAAGAAAAAGATCGGCATCGATTGTGCCGAGATAGGTGTCCGTGGGAGTCTTCATCGTCGCAAATCCGTGCTGAAGAGTATCTGCGTGGCGCATTGAAGGGGCCTCACGAAGAGGATGATGGAGGGGACTGCGAATGTACTCGAAGGCGTATGTGTCGCATATTTTCTTGAACTCAGATGAAGTGGCTTCATCTTTGCTGTCATCTACAATGCAGAGATCAACTGGCTGCTTGAGAAACTTTTTTAGAGTGGCGGCTTGGTAAGGGAGAAGTTCTGGGTGGGTACATACACAGACGACGAGTTTGCACGTGCTCATTTACGTGTTTTTGAGCGTCGGCGTTTAGACTGGCTCTTCCTTTTGCGTCGCTGTGTCTTTCTCCGTTTACCCCCTTCTATAGGGTTACTATTATCAAAGGGAGATAGAGGGGTAGCAAAGGGAGATAGAGGATCCCCATTATTATATGGAGATCCAGGTCTAACCGAGACAGGAGGTCTGTTTTTTGTAAATAAATTATATCCCTTCTCAGAAATACCAATACTTTTTATAAGCTTATCCTCGAGCACGTGTTCCATCCCTTTTCGATACCGGTAATAATATTTATTGTATTTCTCTGGATTATTTTCATATTTATGCATATATCCTATCTGTTCAAGGGCACTACAGAGGTATGTAAAGGGACCGAGGGCACAGGATGCTAGTTTTTTCTCATACAAGGAACACTTGTCATTCGTTGGGCTGTTAGAATGTGCTTGTATGTCTCTTACGACATGAATTACTGTGCTTGGTAAAATATAGTTTTCATTTCTATACATATTTGCTTCACATAATGCTAAAAAAATTCCTTTTGTTTTTTCAGAATTTGAAGAGTATATTGTATCGCGTAATGTTTCTGCTTCTTTCAGACTCTTATAATACATTTCTCTTTTTTCTTGTTCTTTTAATGTAGTATAGGCAAAATACTTCTCTTTAGCTACTGTTTTCCAGTTATCATCAAGTAATATAGGGTAGTCATTTAATATTTCACCAGTGAATGAGGTGGCAGCTTTCAAAATTTTATTCAATTCAGAAAACTCTAAGGTTCCTGCATTTCGTAAAATACTTACGCCTACATAGACGAGGATATCTTTATCGTTAATTGAATCAAATCTCGTTGTATTTATATATGTTTCAGCACCCTTTTGATTGGTAAACATCAAGAAATCTCCATAGAACTCCACTGCCCATTGGATGGTTGATGTTTGAGTGAGGAAGGCCCATTGCTTCTCCAGTGCACGAATAAAATCGGATGCGTAGGGTGCTTCAACTGTAACATCAATATCTGAAGTGGGCTTTGTGCTTCCAAACATGTGAAGAATAATTTTGGGATCCTCGGGCATGGAATATAATACCTGTGTAAAGATCCATTCACGTAGCCGCCAATAGGGTGCTGCGATATTACTGCGTATATTTCGTTCCCAGTCAGAGTTGGGGCGAATCCTGTAGAGTTGTAGGAGTTTCTGAATTGTCTCTTGGATTGTGCGACTATCCTCTGAAAAGGGGGGAAGATCAGAGGGATTTCCTGTTTTTTTTCTATAGTGATCAAGTATACTTTGCCGTTCGAGGAGAATTTCTTCACCCATCTACTATGGAGAGGGACTTAATCGGTAGACCCCATAAAAGGACAATGAGTGTGTGCGTTGTCTCCGCATTCTACCGCATTCCTTCAAAGCATTCCGTCGAGACCTATGTAAAATGGATGGAACCTTTTTTCAGGTCGACATCTTTCAAGCTTGTTCTATTTACCGAACCTGCTCTCGTGGGTCTCTTTGCCCAACTTCGTGAGGCCTGGCCCGATCGTACGATGATTATTGGCTGGCCCTTTCAGGAATTTACAGCGATAAAACGATGGGGTGCACAGGTATGGATAGATGCGAAAGCCATGGACACGGAGGCCGGGCATAGCCCCGAATTGTATTGCATGTGGTATGAAAAAAAGGAGTTCGTACTTCGTGCAATTGCTTTAAAGGCATTCGGTGCCGAGAAATTCGTCTGGTGCGACGCAGGAATACTGCGATTTGAGAATTGGCTTCCACCTATTGTGGCCCAGTTTCCCGTGGCCGAGCGTATTGAGGCTGGAAAGATCACTGTTCTTCAGGTTGTTGATTTTAAAGAGGGTGATGCTGTGGATACAGACTTCTCAGCTGTTAACCGGATTGGCGGAGGCATTCAAGCAGGTGATGCGGAGGCATGGACCTGGTGGTCTGGAACCTATGATGCGATGTTTACAAAGTATGTTACAGAAGGACGCTTCGTAGGGAAGGATCAGAATTTAATTGCGGCGTGTGTTTTACAGACGATGGAGAGATTTGTACGTGTGTCTTCTCCTAAGGAGCTAGATGGGTATTCCAAGTGGTTTTGGCTTTTATTATGGCTTTCTGGTTTGTCTGGCTGATTGTTTTGAGTGTTTTCGGGTCTTTCTCGAGTCGATGATGCGAATGCGTCGGAGAGGACGTAGTCTAGAGCGAACCCTTGTTGTTTGTTTTCTTTTAGAGAGGGTTCGGCGTCTGCCACCTTTCTGTGGAGGGGGTTTCTCTTCTTCCCCCTCTTCTTCACCCTCTTCCTCTTCTTCACCCTCTTCTTCTTCACCCTCTTCCTCTTCCTCTTCCTCCTCTTCCTCCTCTTCCTCTTCCTCTTCCTCTTCTTCCTCTTCTTC
>Ga0136642_1000483_pt1 | contig 20997 bp, 18 predicted proteins | sample LowCatLa1302831Y_FD_115313 | JGI IMG/M metagenome (GOLD analysis project Ga0136642, IMG submission 115313) | Freshwater microbial communities from Lower Cathedral Lake, Yosemite National Park, California, USA - 13028-31Y | ecosystem: Environmental > Aquatic > Freshwater > Lake ... | reverse complement strand
TCCTGATATTCGTGAGCCAGAAGCACGCAACGTCTTAGGTTCTTTTCTTTTCGTTGGTGACGATGTTCAAAAGCCAGTAAAAGTTCTCAGCGGTGGCGAAAGAACTCGGTTAGCGCTAGCAGTCCTAGTAGTTTCAGCAGCCAATGTTTTGCTGCTTGACGAACCAACTAATAACTTAGATCCAGCCTCACGTGCAGAAATTCTTGGGGCGCTGAGTGAATACCAAGGCTCCGTCATCATGGTCTCTCACGATGAAGGCGCAGTGCAAGCCTTGAAGCCAGAACGCGTCATTCTCTTGCCAGATGGTGATGAAGACTTATGGAAAGACGAATACTTCGACTTAGTCTCTATTGACTAACGCTAGCTACTGTCTTTATTTGCGCAGCTAGGATTCGATCCAGCATCTTTGTGGTTTCAGCATCTGAAACAACCGAGCTCTGATTCTTGAGGAACCACTTCTGCAGTCGCTGAGCACCCTCTGACCATGTAATTGTGGGATTGAATTTAGGAACGTAATTTCTAATCTTCGAATTATCAAATACAGCAGAGTGCGAGAGATCGCCAACGACTAAATGTGACCAGAACCAATCTGGATTAATAATGGGATAAAGATCTGATGCCATATGAAGCAACGTTGGCTTTACTCCTTGAGCCATCCCAATTGTTGAATAAATCTCATTCCAGGTGTGAGCTTCACCAGAAGTAATGTGGAAGGTTTCACCTATTGCAGGTGAATTACCTATCAGGCCAACTAATCCCACTGCTAAATCACGTGCATGTGTAACCGTCCATAAGCTAGTTCCATCACCATGGACAACAGTTGGAGTGCCCGCAATCATGCGCATCCATGTCGTCCAGTCACCGAGTAGCGGTGGCATTGCATCATCGTAAGTATGAGATGGGCGAACAATTGTTACAGGAAAGCCAGCTTTCAAATATGCATTGTTGAGAACTTGTTCTCCTGCAATTTTGTCTTGCGAATACGTTAGAAATGGATTGAATACGGGGGTTGATTCAGTTACGGGTACACGCTTGACTGGCTTTTGATAAATAGATGCCGAACTAATATGAATATATTGACGAACTTTGCCAGTCAAAATTTCCACCATTTTTTGCGCATCGCTTGCTGTAAAACTTAGAAAATCAATGACGACATCAAAGGTGTGATCATTGAAAAGTTTTTCAAGAAATTTTCTATCCGTAACATCGCCTTGTAAGACTTTAACTTGAGCAGGTAAAGGGCGGCGCGTGCTTTGTTTACGATTGAGAACCCAAACTTCGTGGTCTTGGATAAGTGATTCTGCAACGCATGATGAGCTAATTGTGCCGGTGCCACCGATATAGAGAATTTTCATACCAAAACCATACTCACAAAGCGATTAGGCGTCGATATGCTCGCGATCAATCTCAGCAGATGCAATAAACTCTTTACGCGGAGCAACATCACTTCCCATAAGTAACTCAAACATAGCCTCAGCAGCTGATGCATCCTTGACCGTGATGCGGCGAAGCGTGCGTGCATCTGGATCCATTGTGGTTTCACGGAGTTGGTCAGCATCCATTTCACCAAGACCTTTGTAGCGCTGAATTGGTTCTTTCCACTTTTTACCAGTTTTCTTCAAATCAGCTGTTACTTTTTTCATCTCATCATCTGAATAGGTGTAGATGTATTGGCCTTTTTTGCCACCACCACCCATGACTTCAATGCGGTGCAATGGAGGAATTGCTGCAAATACACGTCCTGCATCGATGAGTGGGCGCATGTAGCGATAGAGAAGTGTCAGCAATAGACAACGAATGTGCGCTCCATCGACATCAGCATCTGACATCAAAATAATACGACCATATCGAGCTTCATCGAGTTCGAAATTCTTGCCAGATCCTGCGCCTAACACTTGAATAATTGAGCCACACTCTTTGTCATCTAGCATCTGTGAGAGCGATGCTTTTTGGACATTGAGAATCTTTCCGCGAATAGGAAGGATTGCTTGAAATTCACTATTGCGAGCCGCTTTGGTGGTTCCCAGTGCAGAATCACCTTCAACGATAAATAGTTCTGTTCGGGTCACATCTTCGGAGCGGCAGTCCGATAACTTCGTTGGAAGCGATGATGACTCCAGTGCATTCTTGCGGCGCTGTAAGTCTTTGTGGGCACGAGCAGAAATTCGAGTCCTTGACGCTGCTGCAATCTTTTCTAAAACTAATCGACCATTGGCTTTATCAATGCGCTTTGAAGTTGTGAGATATTCTTTCATTTTTTCAGCGACTACAGCAGAGACGATGCGAGTAGCGGCGGCAGTTCCTAGAACTTCTTTTGTCTGACCTTCAAATTGTGGCTCAGACATTCGTACGGTTACGACCGTTGTCATTCCTTCTAAAATATCGTCTTTGATGACGTCTATCTCTTTGTTATTGAGAGTCTTCGTTGCGCGTAGAGCCTCGTTGACAACCTTTACAAGGGCTCTCTCGAAGCCGACCACATGTGTTCCACCCTTGGGTGTGGCAATGATATTTACGAATGATCGTTGCGTTGTCTCAAAGCCATTGCCCCACTTCATCGCAATATCAACTTCCATATCGCGCTCTACTTCTGTGGAGACCATGTGGCCTTTGTCATCAAGAACCGGAACGGTTTCTTGATAATGACCTGTTCCATAAATACGAATAACATCGCCAACAGCTTCATCTGGCTGTAAGTAGTTACAGTAATCGGCAATTCCGCCCTTGTGAAAAAAGGTTTCAGTAGTTTTTGCCTTGGTGCGGTTATCGTTAACTGTAAGTGTGAGGCCAGGAACTAGATAGGAAGTTTGGCGTGCGCGTGCGTAGATATCTTCAATATCGAGCTCTGCCTCTTTGAGAAAGATCTGCTTATCACTCCACCATTTGATGCGAGTTCCTGTTACTTTGCTTGAAATTTTTCCAATGACACGTAGCCCTGATTTTGGTTCGAATTCAGCCTTAGGGCCATCGCCATCAAATATTCCAGCAACACCTCGCTGAAAAGACATCCAATAAATTTTTCCATCACGATCAACTTCAGCATCTAGTCGTGAAGCAAGTGCGTTTACAACTGAGGCACCGACTCCGTGTAACCCACCTGATGCAGCATATGAACCGCCACCAAATTTTCCGCCTGCGTGTAACTTTGTTAGTACAACTTCAACACCGGTCAGACCTGTCTTTGGTTCTTTATCCACTGGAATTCCACGGCCATCGTCATGGACTTCAACAGATCCATCTGACTCAAGATTGATTTCAATATTTTTGCAGTGTCCAGCAAGAGATTCATCGACAGAGTTATCGATAATTTCCCACAAGCAATGCATGAGGCCACGTGAATCAGTGGAGCCGATATACATACCTGGGCGCTTGCGGACAGCATCAAGGCCTTCAAGAACGGCTAAATCTTTTGCGGTGTAGCTATCCTGCGAAATCTTTGCAGTTGAATCATCTTTGGTAGCCACGGCGCCAAAGGCTATCTGGCAAGGGTGATTTTCTAGGGCAAACGCGCCGAAAAGGTCTCACATAATGAAAAATTGGAGAAATAATTCCAAATTCAAAGCAAAAAAATCTTTTTTAACGAGCGGGGAATAACCAATGCATGGTTTGATGTTCCCTATAGGTAAGCACACTGTGTGCTTGAACGAACGGAGAGCGCGATGAACGAGCAACTGATTCTCGAAACCACACCTCTAAATGCAGTAGATCGTTGCGATCGCTGCGGAGCACAAGCCTATGTTCGCGCTGTCCTGCTATCAGGTGGCGAGCTACTTTTCTGTGGCCATCATGCAAAGGAATATGCTGAAAAACTCAAGCCTGTTACTTCACTTATTCAAGATGAGACTGACAAGCTTGTAGAAACTAAAGCTAACTAGTTTCCTTCTGCTTCAAAGTTTGCTGCTTTATGCGCACCATCACAAAACGGTTTATTTGCTGAATGTCCGCATCGGCACAGTGAGAAGTCAGATTTAGTCTTGACGACATTTCCCTCTTTATCTACAAAATCCACAGATCCCGTAACGCCAATCGAACCATTTGGCTTTACGCGCATTGTTACTTTTTCGCTCATTGCTATTCCTTAGTCGAGGTAGTCGCGAAGTACTTGACTTCGTGATGGGTGGCGTAATTTTGACATTGTTTTTGATTCAATCTGACGAATACGTTCACGAGTAACGCCGTAAACTTTTCCGATCTCATCGAGTGTTTTTGGTTGACCATCTGTTAGTCCAAAGCGCATCGCAACAACGCCTGCTTCACGCTCTGACAAGGTGTCGAGCACTGAGTGCAATTGTTCTTGGAGTAATGTGAATGAGACTGCATCTGCAGGAACAACTGCTTCGCTATCTTCAATCAGATCACCAAACTCTGAGTCTCCCTCTTCACCTAACGGTGTGTGGAGTGAGATTGGTTCGCGGCCATACTTTTGAACTTCGACAACTTTTTCAGGTGTCATATCTAGTTCTTTTGCCAACTCTTCTGGGGTCGGTTCGCGACCTAGGTCTTGCAACATCTGACGCTGAACACGCGCCAACTTGTTGATGACTTCGACCATGTGGACTGGAATACGGATTGTGCGAGCCTGATCAGCCATCGCACGAGTAATCGCCTGACGAATCCACCATGTTGCATAAGTTGAGAATTTATAACCCTTTGTGTAATCGAATTTCTCAACTGCACGGATAAGTCCAAGGTTTCCTTCTTGAATCAAGTCAAGGAATAACATTCCGCGACCCGTGTAACGCTTTGCAAGAGATACAACAAGACGTAAGTTAGCTTCAAGCAAGTGATTCTTTGCGCGCTTTCCATCTTCAACAATCCAGTCAAGTTCGCGCTTGAGTTTCTTTTCCATCTTCTTTTCAGTTGTAATCTTAAATTCAGCGAAAAGCCCTGCTTCGATTCGTGTAGCTAGTTCTACTTCAAGTTCAGCATTCAAAAGTGCAACGCGACCAATTTGCTTGAGGTAGTCTTTTACTGGATCCGCAGTTGCTCCAGCAGTCATAACAGTTTGCGCAGGTGCATCATCTTCTTCAGATGCCTTAATAGTAAACGCATCTTCTTCGTTACCCGAAGCCTCTTCTGCAAGGTTTACAACGCGAGGCTGATTACCTTTATCTTTTGCTTCTGAATCAATGATTTCAACAGCTTCGGCTATGAGAGCTTCAACATCTTCTAATTCAACTTCCTCTAATTCAACTTCTTCGCCATCAATTTTTGCAACTGTCGCTTTACCTGTCTTCGCATCTATTTTTGCTGCTGCAGGGACTGGGACAACCGGCGCAGGAGGTGGCGTGATGAGTGCCAGTTCAGTTTTTTTCAATATTCGTGATGGAGATCCAAGACCTGCTTTACGCATTTTCTCAACCATTGTTGGAACTGAAATTGCGAGCGCGCGTGCTTCGTCTACTAAATCTTTATCTACTTTTTTAGGAATTCGATTGATATTTGCAACGCCACGTGATTCAAGTTCAGCGAGAACTTCTTGCTGGCGCTTTATTGCATTCTTTGTATCGACGATGACATGGATATCTTTTTCTGTAAGAAGCGTTTTGAGGGCAATCTTTGCTGGTGCCTTTTTAGCAACCGCTTTTTTTGCAGGGACTTTTTTCGCTGGCGCTTTCTTAGCAACTACTTTTTTCGCAACCGCTTTTTTAGCAGGTGCTTTTTTAGCAGGTGCAGCTTTTTTTGTCTTCGCCTTATTTTTGAGCGCACTAAATACAGCCACAATTGTCCTTTTGTTTTTTCACCATCTGATTGAATCTCTCTGACTCAAACGCGGTGAAGCGATAGGTATATTATAATTTATCCACAGGGGTAAATGCACATCCAAAAGGCGTTTTTCGCCCCCAAAAGGCTCAATGAGACCTTTATAGAGCTAGCGCACTCCTGATTGCATCTCCCACTGATTCAACTTCGATGAGGAAGCCATCGTGTCCAAAATCTGAAGAGATTGTTACAAGGGGTGCAGCAGCAGGGACTAGATCGGCAATTTCGGCCTGTAGCCGGGGCGGAAAGAGGCGATCTGTATCAATGGATACAACGACAACCGGAATAGTTATTGCGGCAAGTGCCTTGGCAACTCCCCCACGATCTCGGCCAATATCGTGTGAATTCATCGCTTCGGTAAGTGAAATATAAGTATTTGCATCAAATCTCTTGCTGAGCTTTTGTGCCTGATGATCTAAATATGACTCCACCGCATATCGACCAGTCTCATCTCCTTGTAACTCTCGACCAAAGCGAACATCCATCTCAGATTCTGTTCGATAGGTCAGATGAGCAATTCGCCTGGCAATACCCATTCCTTCAATAGGGCCACGCTCTTGCTCGTAATAATCTCCTCCATTGAAATTTGGATCACTCTTTATCGCACGAATTTGGATGGCCGCTGTTCCAATTTGATCACCTGTTGCAACGGCTGAAGATCCAATAGTGCAGATTGCACCGACTCGATCAGGTAATTGCGCCGCCCATTCCAGTGAACGCATTCCACCCAGTGATGGTCCAACAGCGAGCCTATATTTTTGAATTCCTAGGATGTCACTAAATTTAACTTCGGCGCCAACCATGTCGCGAATAGTCAGTGATGGAAAACGCGATCCCCATCGCTTTCCATCGGGTGCAAGGCTTGATGGTCCAGTACTTCCCTGACATCCGCCGATGACATTGGGACAAATAACAAAATATTTTTCGGTATCAAATGGCAGACCCGGACCAACCATCGAAGGCCACCAGCCAGGTACATCTGACCAGCCAGTCAGGGCGTGATTGACGAGAATTGCATTATCTTTTGCTGCATTGAGTGTGCCCCAACTTTGATAAGCAATAGTGATATCGGGAAGAATTTCGCCATTTTCAAGTAATAGTGAACCAATATTTATAAATTGGCGATCCCCTGGTGCGTCATTTTCCAACCATGCACCCGTTACTTCACTACTTATATTTTTCTTCGCCACAATAAATCCTTACCCACACTTGTCTCATACTTATGATTTATTCATAAGAAAAAGACCTGGTCGTCACCCGGAGCACCCCGCCGCGGTGGAGGGTTGCCGTCTAGTAAGCCGGGGCTAATACCTAGAACTCGTGACCTAGGGGAAAGTCTAACTCATCAATAAAAGCTGTTAGACCGAGACTATGTAATCCGCCCGCGAACGCCCACGCTCAATGAGCAATGCATTATTTTCATCGCTACCAAGTGCCCATTCGCGAGCGGCTTCAGGTGATTTTCCATATCGAATATGACGCGAAATCAATCGGGCTTGGCGCATCCAGTCATCAATATCGAGGAACCAACTTTGATCCAGCAAAGGTGCAATTACGTCCCAGCCATCGGAATCATGTAAAAGGTAGTTGCCCTCAATAATGATGACGCGGGCAGAAGCCGGAATAGATGCACCATCTGGGATCGATGCTTCAATGCTTCGATCAAATCGAGGAAAAAATACTCTCTCTTTGGCTTGGCGAACAGTTGTAAGTAGTTGCGCGAAATCAGAAACATCAAATGTATCTGGTGCACCTTTGCGTTCACGGCGATCTAGCATCAGCAAAATTTCATTGCTCATGTGATATCCATCCATATTAATAATTGCAACTTCATCTGACTTTAGTGATTTGAGAAGTGTTTTAGTAAAAGTTGATTTTCCACTTCCTGGCTTACCGACAATTCCCAATAAAAAACGCTCCTGGCTAGATTCAAGAATTCCTTGAATATGTGCAAGAGCGCCTTCTAATGAATCAATCTGCTGTGGCATGTACTGATTCTAAAGCACTTTCTAGCTTGGAAAAATAGTTGCCACAATCCTTGGATGTAATTCACTTCGCATGGCAGAAAACGAACGTGGTGGCCAACCTGCCTTGAAAACTCGACGCAAGAGAATTGCCAATGAATACGAGGGATCATCTTCCAAAGCACGATCAAGGGCTTGCAGCGCCAATGGCGTACTTCCATTTTCATATGCCAGGGCGGCAAAGAGGGAAGCGACAGGGGCAATAAAACCTATCGGTGAAATAATGGTGAGGTAGTGCCACATTGCCAGATATGTACTCAGATTTTCTTCGTTATGGGAGCCGAGCGCAAAATCTCGGACTTGAATATCACTAAGTCGTCCAATGACTTGTGAGAGCAGATCTACATCATCGCACGAGCCATTGATCTCGTATTCAAGGGCTAAATCAATGATGGCATTGGCGCCATCTTGTTGCATGGAGTTGAGCTCCAACGAATCAGAGTCTACGAAGAAATGTGAAACCGATTCAATGAAATCAGAATCAAATGCTAATTCAATCGAATCGAAGGATGCGAAAATATTGCCACGATCATCTGCAGGTGTGCATGTTGTCATTTTTGCTCAATTCACGAACATAGTTGATGCGCGTACGACAGTGACTGTTGCCACTGAAGTCTTCTTAACGGTTCCTGTGATTGCTCGACTCACTCCGTTATGTACAAAATTTCCATTCCACGTTGCAAGTAATGTCACAACATATGTACCTGGCTGGGAATAGGTGTGTCGAATTTTTCCTGATGGATATGGTGCGCCATTTTCGATAGAACTTAAAAATGTTCCATCTCCAAATGACCACGTATAACTTGGGCGAAGTGCAACGTCTACAATTTCTCCGATAACATTGACTCTGCTTTGAAATATTGCTGGTAAATCACACCAAAAATAAATTGGAACATTTATCAGTGGTTCAACTTCTGGTTGATAGGCAACACCTGCAGTTGGTAATAGTTTTATAAGGCGATCACTGAGTGAGACTGCGGGAAGGGCTGCAACTTTCTTGACTGCGCGTGGCCTGTATGTGCGATGGACTACGGGTTTAGGAGTCCCGACACTTTGAGGAATGGGTGCCTTTTTTGAGGCTGCCGGTTTAGGAGTACTCGGAACTTTTGTCACAATCTTCTTTTTAATCGGGCCCCTTCCTTTATGGCCTTCAATAATAATTTCGCCATTTTTTGTATAAACATCGATACAGGCGCTCAGCGTGCAATCGGTTGCATAAAGATTGGATGGTGCTTGTGGAATAAGAATGAGGCAGGCAATAGGAATACAGAGCAAAAACTTTTTTAGATTCATGCGGGGCAGGCTATGTCGCTCATTTATGACGTGACTTTTCGACTTCGCACCTTGTGGATAGTTGTGACACTCTAGGAACATGGTTGCCCGCGATGGAGATGGTTGGATGGATTGCGATTGTGGCAATCGTCATTGGGGGAAAAATGGTGCAGCGGGTTTACTTATTATTCGTAATGGCAGCGTGCTTATGCAGCACCGCGCTCCCTGGGTTCACAATGGCGACACATGGGGAATTCCAGGTGGTGCGCGTGATTCACATGAAAGCGTTACTGAAGGCGCAATTCGAGAAGCAATTGAAGAGACTGGAATTGATCCACAATTTATTACACCACTGACTATTTTTGAAGATAATCACGGTAACTGGCGCTATGACACCGTCATCGCACAGGGGGCGGATGAATTAGTCGCACATGAAGTCAATGATGAATCTCACGAAGTGCGTTGGATTGAGATTGAAAAAATAGATCAGCAATTACTACATCCAAGTTTTGGCGCGACTTGGCCAGAAGTAAAGAAATTAATCGCTACTCTTTTGGGCTAATCGACGTAAAGATTCTCGAACGACTGCTCCATCGGATGTTCGCCATAAAGGTGGCATTGAATTGAGCAAAACACTTCCGTAACGCTTTGTCACGATACGTGAATCTAATATTGCAACTACTCCCCGATCATCTACTGAGCGAATGAGGCGACCAGTTCCTTGGGCCAATAAGAGTGCTGCGCGTGGCAACGAAACTTGCATAAAGCCGCTTCCACCTGCCTCATCAGCTTGTGATGCACGAGCAGACATGACAGGTTCATCGGGGCGCGGAAAAGGAATACGATCTATTGCAACGAGAATGCATGAATCACCCGGAACATCGACGCCTTGCCACAGTGACATAGTTCCAAGGAGTACCGAAGTTTCATCTTTTGCAAAACGCTCAACTAATGGGCCAACAGAATCTCCACGTTTTTGGGTAATAATTTTTATTGGAAGATCAGCTAAAACTTTGCGCAAATGTAAATCCGCAGCTTCGACTCCGCGCCATGAACTAAAGAGTGCAAGTGTGCGACCGCCGGCAGCATCGATGAGTTCGCCAAGTTCTGTTAGGACTTCGGCGCTAGGACCATCGCGGCCAGGTTCTGGCAAGTGTTTTGGCATATAGAGAACACCTTGGTTAGCAAAATCAAAGGGTGAGCCCACATCGAGCATTTGAACATTGGCGGGATCTATTTCATCATCAGCAATTTCGGCAACGTCAGCATCACTTCCTACTAAAAAACCAATGCTTTTGGCCATTGCATCAAAATTATTTCCAACGGTCAGTGTTGCCGATGTTGCTATGACAGGAGTTTGGGTGAGCAGGTTTGAACGCAACACGTGTGAGACCGAAAGTGGTGCGAGGTGAAGTGTTGAAAACGTTGGTTCATACCAGAGCACTTGACCATTACCTAGTTTGAGGATTTTTGCAGCAGTGGTTGAAACTTCAGTTATGGCGCCCTTTACTCGAGCTCGCTCTGCCATTGCATCAGTACCTATTGCCTCTTCATCAGCAGTCAGTGATTGCGTAATTGCTTGAGCCGCTTCACGCACCTTTCGAATAGGAGATTCAAGTACTGATGGAATTTCTTCTAGCCTGCCTTGCGCGGAAAAATCAGAGCGCACATGATCACCGTAATCGGCCATCGCATCGTGAAAATTATCTGCAGCTTTTGTAAACGCGTCCGCTAATTTTCCTGGCATATATTTTCGGGCCATTGCAGCTGCCCGAATAACGCGAGCAGCGGTGAGTTCTTCAGTAACGGCTTGCGTGGTGCGATCCATAAACTCATGTGCTTCATCCAAAATTACAGCGTCACGCTCTGGCAAAATTGGATGCGAATCTACAATTTCAATTGCTAATAAAGTGTGATTTGTAACGACCACATCAGCACTTTGTGCTTTTGCTTTGGCATTGGCTGCAAAACATTGGCTGCCATAATTACAGTTATCCGCGCCTACGCATTCGCGCCCCGATGTGGAATTAGCTAGCCATACCCGACGGTCTACATCTGGTGCATCATCGCGATCACCTGTAATCCCAGGGGTTTTTGCCCACGCATGAAGGCGCTGCGCATCTTTTCCAAGGGAAGAGACTTCAAGTAAAACTTCACCATCGGGATCTTCGTCAGTGCTATTCATTTTTTGCAGACAGATGTAATTACCTACGCCTTTATAGATTGCATACGTAATATCTCGACCTAATACTTTTTCAAGAGCCGGTACAACAGCGGGTAAATCTCTTTCTACCAACTGTCTTTGAAGCGCCAGTGTCGCAGTTGCTACCAATACTTTTCGACCATGTACTAACGCCGGAACAATGTATGCCAGTGATTTTCCAGTACCGGTTCCTGCTTGCACCATCAGGTGGTGGGGATCAGTGAGTGCATTTGCAACCGCTTCGGCCATTTCAATCTGACCATCACGAGGTGAGCCACCAATTGCAGTCACTGCGGCATCGAGTGCTTTGCGAACTTGGGCAGATAACTCACTCATTGGTGCACCTTATCCAATAGATGAGACAAAGCCCTTCAAGCCAAATTTTTTACCTCGTTCAATATGTGTTCAAGGAAAAAGATGGAAAGATAGACGCATGACACAAACTAGAACCCTCGGTCCATATCAAGTCTCTCCTATTGGTCTTGGCTGTATGCCAATGTCAGGATTCCCGCCAGAAAAGGCATGGATTCTCGAAAAGCGTGATCAAGCAATTAGTGTGATTCATGCAGCACTCGATGCTGGTATCACTTTGCTCGATACTGCTGATATTTACGCTCCAACATGGAACACAATCGGCCACAATGAAAAATTAGTTGGCGAGGCATTTCGCACTTGGAATGGTTCGGCGGATGCGAAAAGCAAAGTTGTAATCGCAACTAAAGGTGGGATTACACGTGGTCCAGGAAATGATTGGTTTGGTACTGGAGGTCGCAACGCTGAAGAGCATTATCTCTATCGCGCTGCTGAAGCATCAGCTGCAAAGCTCGGTGTAGAAAAGATTCAATTGTGGCAACATCATCGTTTGAATCACACCATGCCATATGAGACACAATTTGAAAACGTCATGAAACTCAAGGCTCACGGAATTGTTCTCAACGTTGGTGTGAGTAACGTCAATGCAGAACAACTTCGCCGTGCTATCAAAATTGGTGGAACTCCAGCACAAGGTGGCCTCATCTCTGTACAAAACGAATGGAGTCCTCGCTACCGTCACGGCGCAGAAGTTCTAGAAATCTGCAAAGAAAACGGAATCGCATTCTTGCCATGGTCACCTATGGGCGGCATTGGTAATCCCGGCGCAGTCGGAACTGGTAAGTACAACGCATTCGATGAACTAGCTAAAGCGAAAGGTGTATCTGCATATGCAATAACAATTGCATGGCACCTTGCTAATTCACCTGTTGAAATTCCAATTCCTGGTGCAACTCGTCCAGAGTCAATTCTGGATTCCTTCAAGGGTGTCAGCATCACATTGAGCGCAGATGAACTTGCGGGTCTCAACGCCTCACTCTCAACTGATCTAGGACCTCTTCACGAAGAGTTGCTCGATCAGCCTCCGTTTAGAGATTAATTAAAAATCTAAAAAGCGGGTCTCACTCATAAGAGTGGGACCCGCTTTTTATTTAGAATTTATTAGCGGCGCTTGAAAGCAAGAACTGCCATTGGTGAGTGCTTAGCATCGATATCAACAGTGATTTGATTTCCACTCCGAGAAATCGTTGCTTTTTCTCCACTGAGGAAATGTGCACTTGAATCATCCACTAACGATTCTGGAACTTCGAAAGTAGTTTTTCCAGTTGATTCGATGTGAGCAAATACTTCATTGCCAACACCAGTCCAGCGAATCCATGGTGCATCAGATGCCTTGAACTCTGGAACCGCATGGGAAGCGTAAATAGCCTTGGAATTAATCTTCATCCAATCACCCATTTGGCGCAAAACTTTCTGCTGTAATTCAGGAATATCACCTGATGCAGTTGGGCCAACATTGAGAAGTAGATTTCCACCACGAGAGACAATGTCGAGTAAGTGATGGAGTAGACCACTGATATCGAGGTAATGCTCATCAGTTTCAAGTTTGTTATATCCAAATGAGTAACCAACGCCGCGGTTATTTTCCCAAACTCCCCCATCTTCAACGTGCAAGTTCATCTTGTATTCACTTGTCTTGTAATCCCAGTGTGGAATTCCCCAACGATCATTTACTACTCCTGTTGGAACATGTGAATAGTAATAATCAAAGAGGGCAGGAAGTGAATATTCACCTTCGCGCTTTGAGAAATCTGGCCAATTGATATCATTGAAAATAACTTCTGGCTTATAGCGATCAATGATATCGACTACGTGCTCGTAGCAATACATTGAATAAGCAGCATCCGATGGTCGTGCTAACTCATATCCATCATTGTGCGGTGGAAGATCTGTGATGCTCCAATCCAAACCGCCTGAATAATAAACACCAAAGTGCATACCTTTTTTGCGAACTGCTGTTGCAATATCTCCAATGAGGTCGCGCTTTGGTCCACGATCTACCGTGTTACGAGTTCCAGTTCCAGGAGCTGGCCAGAGTGCGATTCCATCGTGATGCTTTGTTGTCGGTAGAACGTATTGCGCGCCAGAATATTGGAACAACTCTGCCCATTGATCCGGATTGAAGTTCTCTGCCTTCCATTGATCTAAAAAGTCGTCATACGGTGCATTGCCATAAGTCTTCTTATGGAATTCTTGTGCAGGAGAGCCTTCAATGCGAATTGTGTTGAAGTACCACTCAGCATATGGATTATGTGGAAACCACGTTTTTGCTTCCATGGTTCCGAGCTCGCCAATAGGTTCACCAAATGCAGGTACCGAGTAAGCGCCCCAGTGAATAAATATGCCAAACTTTGCTTCGGTGTACCACTGTGGGACATCACGTTTGAAACGATCCCAGTTCACATTAGTGTCAGTGATCTTGCGGTGCTCTGCCATTTTCTCTCCTTCTAGTAGTTTGGTTTTACCAATTACGAAGCTGTACTGCTGATGGATTTCCACCAAAATCTAGAACAATGACGGGCATAAGGCCGCAGACTTTATTGCCACGCACATTAATAATTATTTCTCCATCAGGATCAGGCATCTCTGCATCATGAATTGCGGTCCTGCGCGTAAATGTAAGTTGTTCATTACTTCCTAATACTTTTGCCGATTTGAGTCGAGCGACCTTTACCCCACGAATAACAACACTTTCTTGCGGGAGCGCAAAATTATGTAAATAGACAATATCTCCGCGCTGTGTCGACGGTCCGTAATATTGCCAATCTTCAAGACCCGGAGTCACGTTTTCAATACTCTCTTTATTGACCTTCATCCAGATTGCTAAGTCTTCTAAAGTTTTTGCTTCTTCAGATGCCAAGATGCCATCTGGTTTAGGTCCCACATTCAAAAGAAGATTTCCGCCCCGTGAGACAACTTCAATTAGTGTGCGCAAGATTTCATATGTTGATTTATATGTCTTATCAGTTGGAACGTATGCCCATGAATAATTGATAGTCATGCAGCATTCCCAAGGTTCTGCTATCGGTTTTGCTGGAATCCATTGCTCAGGAGTTCGATAATCGCCTTGAGTGAAAAGTCGGTCGTTTATCAGTGTATTTGGTGAAATTTTGCGTATGTGATCACCAAAATCTTTAGAGTTCCACGTCTCATCACTTCGTTCCCACGCACCGTCAAACCATAAAAGATCTACTGGGCCGTACTCAGTTAATAGTTCGGTCAATTGATCTTTTGTGTACTGACGAAATGATTCCCATTGCTCTGCAGATCCCATGGGAGGGCTTTCACCGAAAATATAAGGGCGGTATTCATCTTTCCATTCCAGATAACCCTCATGGCCCCAGTCTGCTAACGAATAATAAATTCCTACCTTTATACCAACTTCACGAGCTGCTTCAACATATTCACGCAAAATATCTCGGCCCGTTGATTGAAAGATTGAGGTTGAAATATTTCTATCACCAAATTTTGATGGCCAAATTGCCCAACCACTGTGATGTTTTGCAGTAAAAACTGCATATTTACACCCTGCATCTTTTGCTTTCTGCAAGAAATCTTTTGGATTCCACTGAGTTGGATTGAAAGTACTTTCTGTAGAGCGATATTGATCAACTGTTACTAAGCCGCCGAGTGGCAATGCAAAATTGATGTCACCGAGCATCGGCCATGACATTTCAATACCTTGTTGACTTGCATGATCGAGGCAAATGAAAAGCCCTAACCCCGCCCCTGTAAACCACCCCAAGCAACGTTGTTGATGGCCACTGATTAGAGGATGAAAATCATTCAACCTCGGGGCTAACGCTTCCTTATCGAAAACATTAGTTTCAGTGGCCATCACAACATCAATCGTGTACGACTAGTTGAAAGCTACGACAGTTGGTCCTTCGACCTTTGGCGCTGCAATAGTCATTGATATTTTAGAACCATTGCGTGTTACTGCAATTGCTCCGTCGCCAAGAACTGTTGCGCTCTTGATATCAACAGCGCTCTCTGGTGCATCAAATTCAACTGAACCTGTTGCATCAATGATTGCATAACGCTTTTTGCCATTAGCAGTCCAGCGAACCCATGGTGAGTCAGATGGCTTCACATCTTCTGCAACGCGGGAGGCATAAATTGCTTCCTTATTGACTGCCATCCATGCGCCAATTCCTTCAAGAACTTTGCGTTGGAAAGCAGGGATTTCGCCATCAGCAGTTGGACCAACATTGAGCAGAAGATTTCCGCCACGAGAGACAATGTCGATGAGGTGGTGTTGAGCAGCATTGACGCTCATGTAGTGCTTCTCATCCTCAATTTGGTTGTAACCAAATGAGAGTCCGATACCGCGGCAGTTTTCCCAAGCGGCTCCACTCTCATTATCGAGTCCATGTTGGTACTCACTTGTCTTATAATCAGAATGTGGAACTCCCCAACGGTCATTTGTGACACCTTGTGGAACAGCCTTGTAATACTGATCAAAGATTGCAGCGAGTGAATATGCGCCTTCACGCTTTGCAAAATCTGGATACTCAATGTCATCCCATAAAACATCTGGCTTGTAGCGATTGATCAAGTCCGTAATGTGCTCATAGCAATACATCGCATAGGCAGCATCACTTGGACGGTATCCGCGCACATGTTCGCTCTTTGTCATTGGAGGGAAGTTATCAACGCTCCAGTCCAAACCACCTGAGTAATAGACGCCAAACTTAATGCCAGCTTTGCGAACTGCTTCGGCAATTGCACCTACTAAGTCACGCTTTGGACCACGCGCAACCGTGTTACGTGTTCCTGTACCTGGTGCATCCCACAAAGTAATTCCGTCATGATGCTTAGTAGTTGGAATTACATACTGTGCCCCAGCTTTAGCAAATAGAGCGGCCCAATCATCTGGATTGAACTTGCTCGCTTTCCACTGATCTAGGAAATCGTCATATGGTGCACCGCCATAAACTTCTTGTTGGTGCTTTTGCGCTGGTGATCCTTCAATGCGAATGGTGTTGTAGTACCACTCTGCATATGGGTTATGTGCCATCCATACACTTTCATCAACTGCACCTAATTCACCGGTTGGTTCTGCCCAAGCAGGTACTGAGTAGGCACCCCAGTGAATGAATATTCCAAACTTGGCATCAGAGAACCATGTTGGCACTGGGCGATTGAAGCGTTCGAAGTTATGAAATTCCATGGTTTCTCCTTATTGATGCTTAGTGTGAAAATTCAATAACAGTGGGTCCCGGCACTTTTGGAGTCGGAATTGTCATTGAAACTTTGTCGCCATTGCGAGTGGCAGTTATCGATGCGCCACCAAAAATTGTGGCTTTCTTATCATTGACAAGGCTGGCAGGAGCGCTAAATTCAACACTTCCCTCAGTGTCAATGTAGGCAAATACTGAATTGCCTTTCTTTGCCCAGCGCACCCACGGAGTATCTGATGCAGGAATTTCCTTGATGGCGCGGGTTGCATAAACGGCGCCAGAATTAATCGCCATCCAATCGCCCAGTCCCATAAGAACTTTCTTTTGAATATCTGGAATTTCACCTGATGCAGTCGGACCAACATTGAGAAGGAAATTTCCACCGCGCGAAACAATATCTAAGAAATGACGAAGTGCACTTTCGGTATTGAGTGAGTGCTGCTCTGATTCAACTTGGTTATAACCAAATGAAAGTCCGATTCCACGACAATTTTCCCACGCAGCAGCACCTTCGCTATCAGACATGTACTGGTATTCACTCGTTTCATAATCTGAATGGGTGTCCTTACCCCAGCGATCATTGACAACACCGTGGGGCACAACTTTGTAGTAATAATCAAAAAGTGCAGCGAGTGAATATGCACCGTCGCGCTTTGCAAAATCGGGCCATTCAATGTCATTCCATAATACATCTGGCTTATAACGGTCAATCAAATCAATGACATGCTCGTATGCGTACATTGAATAAGCGGCGTCAACTGGGCGCTGCATGCCTTCGCCACCCTGATTGGTATCTGAAATAGCCGGAAGTGTTTTTGTAACTTCCCAGTCCAAGCCACCGGAGTAATACACAGCAAAACGAATACCTGCCTTGCGAACAGCAGTTGCAATATCACCGATGAGATCACGCTTTGGTCCGCGATGCACTGTGTTACGAGTACCCGTCCCGGGAGCATCCCAGAGCGTGATCCCATCATGGTGTTTTGAAAGCGGGACAATGTATTGCGCGCCTGCGTACGCAAATAATTTCGCCCACTCGTCGGGATTAAATTTTTCTGCTTTCCACATATCTAGCAGGTCGTCATAATCACAATCATTGAAATTCTTTTTATGAAATTCCCTTGCCGGTGATCCTTCTATACGAATGGTGTTGTAATACCACTCCGCATAAGGATTGTGCTTAAACCAATGTTTCCAATCATCAATAGTTCCAAGCTCACCAATTGGCTCGCCCCACGCTGGAACAGAAAAAGCGCCCCACGAAACCATAAAACCTAATTTGGCATCAAGGAACCATTCTGGAACTTCACGCTCAAAGCGCTTGAATGCGTCCATTACCAATTCCGAAGTGATACTTCATCAGGATTAGCGCTGAGGTCTACAACAATGACTGGAATAAGACCTGAAAGATTCTTTCCCTTAACGTCAATAATAATTTCACCATCTGGATCTTTAAGGGAAATATCATTAATTGCAGTGCGGCGCGTAAATTTGAGTTCCTCATTACTTCCAAGAATCTTTACTGACTTTACTCGCGCTACTTTTATGCCTCTAGCAACTACAGATTCTGTTGGCATTGCAAATTGGTGCAAGTAAACAAGATTTCCATTTTGAGTGCTTGGGCCATAGAACTGCCATGGTTCAAGACCTGGAGTGACGCCAACAACGCTCTCTTTATTAGTTTTCATCCACTTAGCGAGTTCAACCATTATGTCGCGCTCTTCTGGAACTAATGAACCATCTTCGCGTGGTCCGATATTGAGCAAGAGGTTTCCACCGCGAGATACAACTTCAATCAAAGTACGCAAGATTTCATATGGTGATTTAAATGCTGTATCTGATGGAACGTAGGCCCATGAATAATTCATTGTCATGCAACATTCCCATGGTTCAGGAAGTGGTTGAGCAGGAATCCATTGTTCTGGTGTGCGGAAATCGCCTTGAGTAAAGAGGCGATCATTGATCAAAGTATCTGGTGAGAGTGAACGAATATGGTCACCAATATCTTTCGAGTTCCAATCTTCATCACTGCGCTCCCAAGCGCCGTCAAACCACAACATATCAATGTGACCGTAGCCAGTAAGGATTTCAGTGAGTTGATCTTTTAGATACTTTCTATACCGTTGCCATTGTTCTGGTGTTCCCATTGGTGCGCTTTCACCAAAAACATATGGTCGATATTCATCTTTCCACGCTAAATAATCTTCATGTCCCCAGTCAGAAAGAGAGTAGTACACGCCAACTTTCAAACCTTCTGCGCGGACTGCATCAACGTAGGTGCGCAAGATATCTCCGCCAGCTTTTCCATATGGAGACGAAGCAATATTTCGATTTCCAACTTTAGATGGCCAAGAGGCCCAACCATTGTGATGCTTAGATGTAAATACTACGTAAGCCATTCCGGCCGCTTTTGCTAGCTTTGCAATCTCTTTGGGATCCCACTGAGTTGGATTAAATGTTGCGGCAGTTGAGTGGTACTGATCAACGGAGACATCTTTGCCACCAGGGAGTGCAAATACTCCCCCAACCATTGGCCATGAAATTTCAATTCCCTGCGCACTTGTGTGATCCCAATGAATAAACATTCCAAGCCCAGCGCCCGTAAACCAATTCTTGCAACGCTTCTCGTGTCCTTTAATAAGTGGGTAATAATCATTCATGCGCGTAGCGAGTTTTTCTAAATCAAAAACTGTCTCTTCCGCCATGAGGTTTTCCCTTACTTTGTAATTCCACCAAGGGCAATTCCCTTGGTGACGTACTTGCTCAAAATGATGTAGAGAATTACTGGTGGAATTGCTGCCATTGAAAGACCAGCAAATGTGGCACCCAAGTTTGTGGTGAAGTCCGCAGCGAATGAGAGCATTCCAACGGAGATTGGTTGCGAATCCTGAGTTTGTAAAAGCACAATTGCAATCTGACTATCGCCCCAAGCCCAGATCAGTGTAAGAATTCCAACAGAAACAATTTGTCCAACTGATAATGGCAGAACCAGTTTTCTAAAGATTTTTGAATTCGATAGTCCATCAAGTAATCCTGCTTCCAAAACTTCACGTGGAAAATCTAAGAAGAAGCGATTCATCAATAGGAATGTTGTAGGGATTGCAAGTACGCCATATGCCAAGCCCGCAAAAATCGGTTTATTGAGCATATGGAATTGGTTGTATGCCTTGAAGTACGGGATTACTAACAAAATAGTCGGTACGACAGTTCCGCCCAACACAGTCACCATAACTTTGCGATTTGCCTTTTGTGGCAAGAAAATAGTGAAATATGCGGCCGGTACAGCCACGCAGAGCGAGACTATAAGTGCGACTGCGACCAGTAATCCGGTATTAATAAACCATTTACCAATGGCGCCATTGACTCCACCTACGTTCCACGCGCTTGCAAAATTCTGAAAGTGCGGTTTGTAAATCAAACTTAATGGTTTGCCATAAATATCAGAGGTATCTTTTGTTCCAAAAAGTAAGATAAAGAAAAAAGGAACAAGGACAAGTACGGTCCAACCCCAAACACCTAATTGCGCTAAAAATTTGGATATGAGAGCTTTCATTACTGTTGCTCCGATCGACTCAGGCGAATTCCAATAGCTCCAACTATCATCAAGAAAATTCCAGTGATAACTGCCATTGCAGCGGCGGTACCAAAGCGGCCATATCTAAATGCTTCTTTATAGGCCAAAATTGGCAAAATCGATGTTGAATCTGCTGGGCCACCATTTGTCATAGCCCATACGACGGTAAAGCCATTGAAAGTCCAAATAACTTCGAGCGTAAAAATTGTCATCAGGATTGGCCGAATCAGTGGCAAAGTTATTTTCGTAAATTGTTGGAAAACATTTGCGCCATCAACGTGTGCAGCTTCACGAAGTGAAACAGGAATTTGTTCAACTGCGCCAAGAATTACCAAGAACGCGAATCCCGCTGCACTCCATATTCCCACAAAAATTACTGGGAAAAGGGCGGTATGGGAGCTGGCTAACAATGCGTGATTAGAACCTAAGCCAATCCTTTTCAAAAAGATATTTACAACACCACTATCTGGCTGAAAGCTGCTGCTCCAGAAAATTGCAACAGCAGTGGGAGGTGCAATACCTGGGAAAAACCAAATAATCTTCATGGCTTTGTGGCCGCGCACATTCGCGCTCACAGCCGCTGCCAACAACACTCCAACAGTAACT
>Ga0136642_1000482_pt1 | contig 20997 bp, 18 predicted proteins | sample LowCatLa1302831Y_FD_115313 | JGI IMG/M metagenome (GOLD analysis project Ga0136642, IMG submission 115313) | Freshwater microbial communities from Lower Cathedral Lake, Yosemite National Park, California, USA - 13028-31Y | ecosystem: Environmental > Aquatic > Freshwater > Lake ... | reverse complement strand
GGAAACAAATTGGTCGCCTTCCTTCGCGAGAAGAGGCTTGTATGAGCAGCGTATTAATTCTTGTTGATCATGTTGGGGGTGTAGTGCCTCCGGCAATTGGGGAGCTCGCGACTTTTGGCAAGCGTATCGGCGATGTCACCGCGGTTATTTGCTCCAGCAAAAGTTCTGAATTAATCCCGCAATTATCTGCTTTTGCAATTTCCACAGTGATTGTTTGCGACGGCATTGAATTTGAAAAGTTTTCCGTAGGGGCAACTGCGCAAGCGTTGTCGGCTGTTGTGGCCAAGGAGAATCCTGCCGCAGTGCTTATTTCATCAACAGCGCGCGGAAAAGAGATTGCTGGACGCTTGGCGGTCCGAATTAATTCGGGATTGATTACCGATGCGATTGATATCGATGCCTCATGCGTTGCAACACAATCTGTTTTTGGTGGATCAGCAACCGTGCATTCAACTGTTTCGCACGGGACTCCTATTGTGACGCTTCGATCTAACTCCGTGGAAGTTGAAGCGGGTAACAGCGCTCCTGCAGTTGAACATTTCGGTGTTTCCTTTGATGGAACCGATAAAGCAACGGTGACTTCGGTTGAACCAGCCGTTCAAGGTGGCCGTCCTGAACTAACCGAAGCCTCTATCGTTGTTTCGGGTGGTCGTGGCACAGATGGGAACTTTGTACCGGTTGAAGAGTTTGCAGATTTAATGGGCGCAGCTGTTGGTGCTTCTCGCGCCGCAACTGATGCTGGCTGGTATCCACATTCTCATCAAGTCGGGCAAACCGGCAAAACCGTCAGCCCTCAACTCTATGTAGCGTGTGGAATTTCAGGTGCGATTCAACATCGCGCGGGGATGCAGACGAGTAAGACGATTGTTGCAATCAATAAAGACCCGGAGGCGCCTATCTTCGAAGTTGCTGATTTTGGCGTAGTGGGAGACCTTTTCAACGTGCTTCCTCAAGCAAGCGCAGCGCTGAAAGCAAACTAGTTTAAGCAGGCTAGTTTAAGCAGACTAGAATTGCCCAATGGCAATTTACATGGATCATGCGGCAACCACGCCCATGCTTCCTGCTGCCATCAATGCGTATTCGCGCCAAATGGCTGAGATCGGAAATGCTTCCAGTCTTCATGCACAAGGGCGCGCGGTTCGCAAGGCCGTTGAAGAAAGCCGCGAACTGATTGCGCGCGCTGCGGGATGCGATGCTACTGAAATTATTTTTACCGGATCAGGAACTGAAGCAAATAACTTAGCCATAAAAGGTTTCTATTGGTCCAATCCCAAGAAAAATACGATTGTTGTTTCAACCATTGAGCACCATGCCGTTTTGGATCCCATTCAATGGCTTGAAGATCATGAGAACGCAAAGGTCATTTATGCGCCAGTTGATTCCTGCGGGGTAGTCAATCTTGAAGCCCTTGCAAAAATAGTGGATGAGAATCGTGGCCAGATTGCATTAATTGCTGTGATGCATTCCAATAACGAAGTTGGAAGCTTGCAACCCATTTCAGAAGTGGTAAATATTGCCGGAGATATTCCAGTCCACACCGATGCGGTACAAAGCTTTGGCAAGGTTGTTTTTGATTTTGCCGCACTTGGTGTTACATCAGCAACGGTCAGCGCCCACAAACTGGGCGGGCCACTTGGCGTTGCTGCGCTGATTTTAAAACGTGGCCTTGATATCACTCCACTGTTGCATGGCGGGGGACAAGAGCGCGATATTCGCTCCAGCACAGTAAATGCACCCGGCATCGTTTCTTTTGCCACGGCCGTGGACCAAACGCTGATGAACTTGCGCGATAACTATTTCAAGGTAAGTGAACTTGCAAATCAATTGCGTAACGCTATTAAGACCAGCATTCCGACAGCTATTTTTAATGGTGCTGACTCTGAAAGGTTGCCCGGGATTGTGAATGTCACCTTCCCTGGAACGAAGAGTGAGACTCTTCTTGTTCGACTCGATCTTGCAGGAGTCAGCGCATCACAAGGTTCGGCATGTAGCGCTGGGGTGCAACGCCCAAGCCATGTTTTACTTGCAATGGGAATTTGCGAAGATGATGCCGATGCGACCATTAGATTTTCGCTAGGTAGCGCCAGCACGCAAGAAGATATAAATACAGTTGCAAAAGTCATTGCCGACGTAGTTGAAAAGGCAAAATTATGAAGATTGTTGCTGCGATGTCCGGTGGAGTGGATTCGGCAGTTGCCGCTGCTCGTATCGCCGAAGAGGGGCATGAAGTAATTGGCGTGCACCTAGCGCTTTCGAGTAATCCGCAGAAATACCGCAGTGGTGCTCGTGGGTGTTGCACGATTGAAGATAGCCATGATGCGCGGCGCGCAGCAGACATGATTGGAATACCTTTTTATATCTGGGATATGGCTGAAGAATTTCACGATAGCGTTGTTGAAAACTTTATTGAGGAGTATGCAAATGGTCGTACTCCAAATCCATGCCTTCGATGTAATGAAAAGATTAAATTCGCAGCTGTTTTAGAACGCGCAAAGGGGCTCGGTTTCGATGCTGTTGCGACCGGACATTATGCACAGATGCGTGAGACAGAACGCGGACGATTGATGTATCGAGCAGTTGATCCAGGTAAGGATCAGTCTTACGTTCTTGCTGTTCTTAATGAAGAGCAACTGTCTGGTGCGCTCTTTCCATTGGGCGATACCGTTAAAGATCATGTGCGCATAGAAGCGAAGAAGCGCGGGCTCTATGTTGCCAACAAACCAGATTCACATGATATTTGTTTCATCCCGTCGGGAAATAACGCGGGCTGGTTACGTGATCGTTTGGGAAGTGAGAGCGGCCCGATAGTTGATGAGGATGGAACTCAAGTAGGTGAGCATCAAGGTGCCTATACATACACAATTGGACAACGCCGTGGACTTAATCTTTCGGTTCCTACAGAAGGTGGAATTCCAAGGTATGTGTTAAAGATTGAACCAAAGTCCAATACAGTTGTTGTAGGTGCCAGAGAAGCTCTTGCGATTTCACACATTGAAGGCGAGAAGGCAATTTGGTGTGGCCCGCTTCCTGAATTAGGTATGGCTCATCGCGGACATGCTCAAGTGCGTGCCCACGGAACTGCGCTACCGTGCGAATATCGCACAGATGGAGTGAGCATCGTTGCAGAACTTGATGAGCCACTTTTTGGTCTCGCAACAGGTCAGGGACTTGTGATTTATGACGGGGATCGCGTGGTTGGGTCTGCAACTGTCAACGCTACGAAATAACATTTACGCACTATGGCAACCGAGTCTGCTGCACGCCGGGCAATTTCTGAACTCACTGAGGCAATTCGAGACCATCAATTTCGTTATTACGTTTTAGATAAACCAATTATTTCCGATGGTGAGTTTGATGCACTTCTCAAAGAACTCCAAACACTCGAGAGTAAGCACCCAGAATTAAAAGACCCAAATTCACCGACTGACCTTGTAGGCGGTGGATTCTCCACGCATTTCACACAGCACGATCACATCGAGAAGATGATGAGCTTAGATAACGTATTTGGGCAAGATGAGCTTGATACATGGTTTGCCCGTATTGAGAAATCCGGTCTGAAGAATTCATGGCTCTGTGAAGTAAAAGTGGATGGCCTGGCAATTAATCTGCTTTATGAAAAAGGAAAGCTTGTACGTGCGCTGACCCGCGGTAATGGGACAACCGGTGAGGATGTCACTCTTAATATCAAAACTATTTCTACAATCCCACACGACCTGGCTGGGAAAAAAGTCCCCGAATTTCTAGAAGTGCGTGGAGAGGTCTTCTTCCCAGTTGAAGCATTTAACGAATTTAACGATGGGCTAGAGGAAGAAGGAAAGCAACGGTTTGCTAATCCGCGCAATGCTGCTGCTGGCTCTCTTCGCCAAAAAGACCCACGCATAACGGCCTCGCGCCCATTATCGATGGTTGTGCACGGCATTGGCGCATCAAGTGGCGTCAACTTTGCGACACAAAGTGAGGCATATGAGCTTCTTAAATCTTGGGGTCTGCCAACGAGTGATCGATTCAAGGTAGCAACCACTCGCAAAGAAGTAATTGATTTTATTCAATTTTATGAAAAGCATCGTCATGATGTTGAGCATGAAATTGATGGGGCAGTTGTTAAAGTAAATGAAATAGCGATTCAAGAAAAATTGGGTTTCACCTCGCGCGCTCCAAAGTGGGCAATTGCCTTCAAGTATCCGCCCGAAGAAGTCACGACTCGATTGCTAGATATAAAAGTAAGTGTTGGTCGCACTGGGCGCATCACGCCATTTGCATTTATGGAACCGGTAATTGTTGCCGGCTCTACCGTCACAAATGCAACTCTTCATAATCAAGAAGAAGTCATCCGAAAGGGCATCATGATTGGCGATGTCGTCGTGATTCGCAAGGCTGGAGATGTAATCCCAGAGGTATTGGGCCCGGTTATTGAGCGTCGCACGGGAAATGAGAAAGCCTTTGTTATGCCAACGAAGTGTCCAGATTGTGGGAGCGCGTTACGCGCAATGTCTGATGGCGATGTAGATCTGCGTTGTCCTAATTCGCAGAGTTGCCCAGCGCAATTGCGCGAGCGTATTTATTACATTGGATCACGCGCCGCACTTGATATAGATGTTCTTGGATATGAAGCGGCGACTGCGATGCTCGCAGATGGGCTGCTTTCTGATGAATCTAGACTTTTTTCACTCACTTCCAAAGATCTCTCCAGATCGCAATTCTTCCTGAAGAAGGATGGAACTCTGGGAGCGAATGCGGAGAAATTCCTGGCCGCCTTAGAGAGTGCAAAGAGCCGCCCACTGTGGCGTGTAATTGTTGCTCTCTCCATTCGCCATGTGGGTCCGACTGCCGCTCAATCTTTGGCAAAAAATTTCGGGTCTCTTACTGCTATCGAATCGGCATCCCTTGAAGAGTTAGCAAGCGTTGATGGCGTGGGTGAAATAATTGCGCAAGCCGTCGTGGAATGGTTCGCCGTTGATTGGCATCGCGAAATTGTGAAGCAATGGGGCAATGCTGGAGTTTTACTCGTTGATATTAAAACAGAGAACACGGCCAAGCAGACTCTTACTGGATTGACACTTGTCGTCACGGGATCGCTCATCGATTTCACTCGCGATGGAGTCTCAGAAGTTATTGCACTTCACGGAGGCAAAAGCAGCTCCTCAGTCTCCAAGAAAACTGATTATGTTGTGGTTGGGGATGCGCCCGGTTCCAAAGCAGCAAAAGCTGAAGAACTTGGGGTGCCAATTCTTGATGAAGCTGGTTTTAAGGCTTTGCTAGCCGGCAGCGTGCCGACAAGAGCTAAGAAGCCGTAATTTTCCGCTAGCACGTGCGATAAAGTTCGGTCATGAGACATTTTCTACTTGAAGGCGCAACACGTCACCTTCCTGCAGCTCCGCTTTTCTACGGCATCTTTGCATTCTCCGTGCTTGCACTTTTTTTGTATCTCGTTCTTCGTCTTGATCAAGATTAAGAAATAGGTAACGAAATCGCACATGTAGGCATCTTGGGTGGGACTTTCGACCCCATTCACCTTGGACATATTCACATCCTCAAGGCACTTGCTCCTCAATTCGATCAATTAATGCTTATTCCATCTGGTCAGCCGCGCTTGCGCTTGGAGAAGCCCCAAGCTTCTGGAAACGACCGGTTAGAAATGTGTATTGCTGCGTTGGATGATCTACCAAATGATTTGCAAGAAAAAATAGTTGTAAATGATTTAGAGATCCGTCGCAAAGGCCCGACGTATGCAATTGAAACGGTCAATCAGTTACGCGCATTTAATCCGCGAGATAGCTTTACGCTGATTCTTGGGAGTGATGCGGCGGCTAATTTTGATAAGTGGTATCGCGCTGATGCAATTACAAAAATAGCATCAATCCTGGTCGTGAAGCGCCCAGGGGACGTCCAATCAAGGTTTGAAGAATTTGCAATCAAGGCGTTAGATGTATCAGCAACAAATGTTCGGGAAGCTTTTGCACAAAAGAAGTCGGTTGCAGAGATGATCTCTCCATCCGTTCTCACCTATATCAAGGAGCACAAGCTTTATGGCAGCAAGTAAGAAAGTTATTGATCTCACGCAACTCGCGGCAGAAGCAATTAATGAAAAGTTAGGGCTCGATATTGTTGGGCTTGATATGACCGACCAATTAATTCTTTCTGAGGTCTTTCTCATTGCCACGGCTCAAAATGAGCGACAGGTAGATGCTATTGCTGACGGAGTATTTGAAGCTCTGGCAAAAATTGGCGAGAAGCCCATTCGCAAAGAGGGAAGTGGTCAATGGATACTTCTGGACTACTCAGACCTTGTTGTTCATATTCAAAGTCAAGAATTGCGTCAGTATTACATGCTCGATCACCTTTGGAATGATTGCCCACGTCTAGAATTGCGATTGGACATGACTCGATAATGTCTTCAGGTTCAGAATTGTTTGAAGGTGTACGCCTAGTTATTTGGCGACACGGTCAGACAGATTGGAATATTGAGAATCGCTTTCAGGGCCACTCAGATATTCCCCTTAACAAAGTTGGGCACTACCAAGCATCGCATGCGGCAAAAATTCTTGCTGGAATGAATCCTGTAAAGATAGTTGTGAGTGATTTGATTCGCGCACAAGAGACGGCTGCAAAGCTATCTGAAATTGTAGGAGTTCCACTTGAAACTGATCCACGCCTTCGCGAAACCAATGGCGGTAATTGGGAAGGGAAAACCGGTACGGAAAATCGTGAAAATGATTCCGCGAGATTTATCGGATGGATTTCTGGGGATGATGGTCCGGCGGGTGAAATTGGTGAGCGTCGCTCAGAAGTTGCACAACGCGCCGAAGCAGCTGCAATGGCGGCCCTTGAAGGCGTGAGCGGCACAATTGTTTTGGTGACCCATGGCGGAACAGCACGATGCTTACTTGGAAAGTTACTTCAATTGGAGTTTTCAGACTGGGGAGCACTCGGTGGTTTATCTAATGCTCAATGGTCGGTTGTGGAATATTCCAAGTACTTAAATCGCTGGACTCTAGTGGAGCACAATGCCGGGTCTATTCCTGAGCCTGTTTTTGGCAACGAAGCGGTAGGTTGAGATAGATTTAGCCGTTCGCAAAAAACTGGGGATATGGCGCAGCTGGTAGCGCACTTGCATGGCATGCAAGGGGTCAGGGGTTCAAATCCCCTTATCTCCACTTATGAAATACATATCCAACCCCGTGGTCGAAGATGGGTGGACCTCGTCCTTTATGCCTGACTTATCGGGTAAAAAATTTCTTATAACGGGTGGAACAAGCGGCTTAGGTTTAGAAGCGGCGAAAGCACTCGTTTTGAAAGGTGCGCATGTAACCATAACTGCGCGCAAAGAAGCTAAAGGTTTAGATGCACAGCGATATAGCAAAGCACAAAGAGTTTTAGCTTTAGATCTTGCTGATTTGAATTCTGTGCGCGAAGCAGCAAATCAAATTACGGAAAATATTGATGTTCTTATTTGTAATGCAGGTGTCATGGTGACGCCTTATCGATTCACAAAAGATGGCTTTGAATTACAAATGGGCACAAATCATTTGGGGCATTTTGCATTTGCCGGATTAATTCATCACAAAATCAAGGAACGCTTAATTAGTGTTTCGAGCGTTGCCCACCGAATTGGAAATTTTGGCCCTGGAACTCAAACTTCAATCCGAAAAAAATGTATGGGCGAGGGGCCTTATTCACCATGGAAAGCCTACGGAGCAAGCAAACTTGCAAATTTGCTATTCATCAATGAACTCGAGCGACGCCGAATTCAACATAATTACTCATTCACGCCGCTAGCTGCGCATCCAGGTTTTTCAAATACTCGATTAACTCGAGTCGGCCCAGCCATGGCCGGGAAGCCTTTGAAAGAACGTTGGATGGGTGTGATGACAGATATTTGTGGTCAATCCGCGCATGATGGCGCACTTCCTATGTTGTATTCCGCGAGCATGCCCGGGATAAAAGGGGCTACCTATTACGGACCTCGCAAATTTGCGCAAATGCGTGGGACCCCAATGGTCGTGCATGGGAAAGCAATGTCGTATGACCAAACTCTGGCTGCCAACCTTTGGCAAGTAAGTGAAGAACTCACTGGTGTCTCGTGGGAGAATTCCCCTCATGCATGAGGCGTATGACATCCACGGAGTACAAGAGAAGTGGCTTCCGATTTGGGATGAGCTGGCACCTTTTCGTTCTGGACGTAGCGATGATCCTCGTCCTAAGAAGTATGTTCTTGATATGTTTCCATATCCATCCGGTGATCTACACATGGGTCACGCCGAGGCGTATGCGATGGGCGATGTAGTCGCTCGTTATTGGATTCAAAAAGGTTATAACGTCATGCACCCTATTGGGTGGGATTCATTTGGTCTGCCTGCAGAAAATGCTGCAATCAAACGGGGCGGAGATCCGCGCGATTGGACATATGAAAATATCGAGGTGCAAAAAGCATCTATGCGTCGCTATGCCTGTTCATTTGATTGGGATCGCGTTCTCCATACGAGTGACTCGGAATATTACAAATGGAATCAATGGATTTTCTTGGAGATGTACAAAAAGGGATTGGCATACAAGAAGTTTTCTCCCGTCAACTGGTGTCCAGGATGTCAAACAGTTCTTGCAAATGAGCAGGTTGTTGCAGGGTTGTGTGAGCGCTGTGATTCAGTCGTAACAAAGAAAAAATTATCACAGTGGTACTTCAAGATTACTGATTATGCCGACCGCCTTTTGGACGATATGGATCAGCTTGAAGGAAAGTGGCCTGAAAAAGTATTGCAGATGCAGCGCAATTGGATTGGTCGCTCATCTGGCGCCGAAGTAGTTTTTGAAATTGAAGGCCGTGAAGAGCCTATTTCGATTTACACAACCCGCCCAGACACTTTATACGGCGCGACATTTATGGTCGTCGCAGTTGACTCAGAACTTGCTGCCGAACTCGCCAGTGGTAGTCCGGTGGAAGCACAATTCAAAGCGTATTTGGAAGGCGTTAAGGCAGCCTCCGATATTGATCGTCTTGCGACTGATCGTAAGAAGAGTGGAATTTTCTTAGAGCGTTACGCAATTAACCCTGTAAATGGTGAAAAGTTGCCAATCTGGGCATCAGATTATGTTCTTGCAGATTATGGAACTGGCGCCATCATGGCTGTTCCAGCCCATGATCAACGCGACTTAGATTTTGCGCGCGCTATGAAATTAGATGTTCGCGTTGTCGTGGATACCGGCGATGAAGATCCAAATATCAGCGGCATTGCAACTGCAGGTGATGGAGTGATGGTGAACTCCGGGTCACTCAATGGCCTTGATAAAGAAGCGGCGATTGCAAAAGTCATTGGCGAATTATCCGAGAAGAAACTCGGCAAACTTGCACGAAATTATCGTTTGCGCGATTGGCTGATTTCTCGCCAACGTTTCTGGGGAACTCCAATCCCGATTATTCACTGCCCCAGCTGCGGTGAGGTACCAGTTCCACAGGATCAACTACCGGTGAAATTACCGAGTGCAGCCGGTCTTGATTTAAAGCCAAAGGGAACTTCTCCACTGGGATCTGCTACGGACTGGGTAAATGTTAAATGCCCAAAATGCGGGGCCGATGCGCAACGCGATTCTGACACGATGGATACCTTCGTGGATTCCTCGTGGTATTTCCTTCGTTACATCGATCCCCATGATGCAACCCAAGCATTTGATCCCAAGAAAATCGAGGAGTGGCTACCGGTTGATCAATACGTAGGCGGTGTGACTCACGCAATTTTGCATCTTCTGTACTCTCGTTTCTTCACAAAAGTCCTCCATGATCTTGGCTTTCTAAAATTTACCGAACCATTCACTCGCCTTCTCAACCAAGGAATGGTTTTGATGGATGGCTCTGCCATGTCAAAGAGCCGTGGCAATCTCGTCAAACTTTCCGAAGAGTTAGACCAAAATGGTGTAGATGCAGTTCGCTTGTCGATGATTTTTGCTGGCCCTCCTGAAGATGATGTGGATTGGGCGGATGTTTCACCATCTGCTTCGGTTAAGTTCCTTAATCGTGCTTGGCGTATCTCGTGTGATGTCTCCAGCGCTCCTGGAGTTGACTTCAAGCAAGGAGATATCTCTCTTCGCAAGATAACTCACAAGGCCCTTCACGATATTGAATATGCTGTTGAAACCTTCCGCTTTAACGTCGCCGTAGCGCGCATTATGGAATTGGTGAATCACACCCGCAAAGCGATCGATTCTGGATGTGGAGCTGCCAATCCCGCAGTTCGCGAAGCATCGGAAGCAATTGCACTTTCACTCTCGTTAATGGCTCCGTATACATCAGAGGAAATGTGGGAACGCCTTGGTCATAAGCCTGCTGTTGCACTTGCTGGATGGCCGACTGTCGACCCTGCGCTGCTTGAAGAGGATTCAGTCGTAGCAATTCTTCAAGTGAATGGAAAAATCGTGGACCGTATTGATATTTCTCCAAGCATCAGCGATAGCGAACTTGAGAAGCTTGGTATGGAGAATGCGAAAATGAAAGAAGCATTAGCAGGAGCCACCGTCAAAAAATCTATTGTGCGCGCTCCAAAACTTGTCAACATCGTAATTTAATTAACAGAGGGCCGCTCGCGCGAGTTTTCACTTCCCTGTAGGTCATAACCTTCCGGCATGTTTACAATTCCGCAATTTAGCGACATACAAAAACGCGCTGCTTACATATTTCTTGCCACATCCATAGCTGTCGGTTCACTTTTTTTCACACTTTCGCAAGGTAAGGCATCTGTGCCCAAGCCGATGGTTTCACTGGTGCCAATGGCTGTAATACCAAGCGCATCGGCCACGATTGTTGTGGATGTTTCAGGCAAAGTTTTACATCCAGGGGTTTACACATTGCCTTCGGGATCTCGCGCTATCGATGCGATCAAAGCAGCCGGAAATCAGTTAAAGGGCGTTTCACTGAACGATATTAATTTGGCACAAATAGTGAGTGATGGTGAGCAGATAGTTGTAGGTGCACCGGCGGTAGTGGTTTCGAAAGGCAGGTCAAAGAGTTCTTCGAAGATAGTAAAAAGTTCAAAAATGATCGTCAACATTAATTCTGCGACAGTTTTGCAGCTTGAAGTCTTGAAGGGTGTCGGCCCAGTGTCGGCACAAAAAGTAATCTCCTATAGAAAGGCAAATGGACTCTTTACGTCCCTGGATATTTTTAAGAAAGCAGCTGGGATAGGAGCGGCTAAGTACAACATAATTAAATCCCAGCTGCGGCTTTAGAGGATGGCTTTACTTGGCTCGGCTCATGAGGCTCATGAGGCTCATGAGGAGAGTGATTTCAAGTTATTCGCCTTTGGAATTGCCCTCTGGATAGGCGCGGCCACCCAAGGGCTTTTTCATACATTTTGGATACTTCTTGCACTTCCACTTTATTTTTTTATCGGTAAGCGCTTCGGCACTTTCTTTCTCATCGCAGCCCTTGCCGGAGCTTTTAATATGGGACTGCACCAAGTTGCTTTGACTCACAATGCCCTACGTCCCCTGATGGAATCTAAAAGCACAATTTTGATAACTGCTGAGGTAAAGACTGATCCAAAGTTAGGTAGCGCCAAGATTGTTGGATCTACGCTGCGAGCCGCATCAACTTCATTTCTAGCTACTTCCATCCGCATTAATGGGGGAGAGATTCGTCTGCCACTCCGTTTTACTACACACAATAGGGTGAAATTTGGCCCCGGGAGCGTTATTGAATGTCAGGGTGTTGTCTATTCGACGAAGGAAAAAGCCGTCGCAGCGCTGATTGTTGTGCGTGGAGAAATTTCAATTATAAAAACTGCAGGAGCACTTGCCGATCTCACATCAAGTATTCGCAGCTCCCTGCGCAAAGAAGCCCAGAAACTTGCTGGAGATGGAGCAAAATTAATTCCCGGTTTAGTTTTAGGTGACACCTCACTTGAAAGCCAAGGTTTCGTTACTCAAATGCGTCGATCAGGACTCACTCATTTGACGGCGGTGAGTGGTGAGAATTTTGCAATAATCTCGGCCTTTATTTTGTGGGCTATGCAGTGGATTTTCAAGAAACTTCGAACGCGCATCATTATTACAAGCTTTTTTCTCGTAGGGTTTATCTTTCTAGTGAGACCCTCCCCATCGGTAATGCGAGCATCAGTCATGACGGCTGCTCTTTTATTTGCTCGGGCCCGCGGAGTTCGGGGGTCGGCTCTTCCATCGCTAGGACTGGCAATTACCTTGCTCATTCTGAACGATCCTTTTCAAGCAATTGATCCCGGCTTTGCTCTTTCAGTTGGGGCCACTGCCGGAATTCTTCTCTTGGTGCCGTTTCTAAAAACCAAGATGCCCGAACCCATCGCCATACCTATCGCTGCCACACTTTTTTGTACACCAATCATTGTTGCAATTTCCGGACAATTTTCACTTCTCTCAATACCGGCAAATCTTCTTGCCGCTGTGGCGGTTGCTCCGATTACGGTAGTTGGTTTCATTGCGGCACTTCTCTCACCGCTTTTTCCTAGCGGCGCATTTGTGCTTCTCGCCGCAGTTCTACCTTTTTCGAAATGGATTGCTCTCATCGCACATATGGCATCCGGCTTTCCGCTCATTACTTTGCCAACTAGTTTTGTTGGCGCCATTATTGTTTTAGCGTGCCTCTTTCTCCTCTATAAGAAGGCGTGGAAAAGTGCGATCGTGCTGATTGGAATAATTGGATTTTACTTTTACATGCAGTCAGCAACATGGCCCGGAGATAATTGGCGGATCGTTAATTGTGATGTGGGGCAAGGAGATGCCGAAGTTATTAACTTGGGCGAGCATCAAGGACTTGTCATTGATACTGGGCCAGATCCCGTCTTAATGGATGCTTGTCTAAAATCCCTTCATATTTCTATTATCCCCTTGCTTGTAATCACACATAATCATGCCGATCACTATGGTGGACTTGCCGGAGCAATAAAGGGGAGAAAGGTTGGTCAGATATGGCGTACTGCTCTACAAGGTCAACACTTCTCCTTCGATGCTCCTATTGGACATATCGATATTGAAATTTTGTGGCCAAAAGATCCCAACGCTTCATTTAACGTGATGCCCGGAGATGGTTCGGCAATGAATAACACCAGCGTTTCCATGTTAATTGATATCGCTGGAATTAAATTCTTTACGGCCGGTGATGTTGAACCGCCAGCACAAGAAGAGATTCTTGCAAGTGGGCTTGTTCATTCAGTAGATATTATGAAAGTGAGTCATCATGGTTCGGCGTATCAATATCTTCCGCTTGTCGACGCCCTTCGCCCAACTGTTGCATTCATCAGCGTTGGCAAAGGTAATACCTATGGCCATCCGGCTCAAACCACTCTGACTGCGCTGGCTGATAGAGGAGTAAAGGTGTATCGAACTGATCTGGATGGAGCGCTGGAATATGACAGTGATCGGTCGGTGCATACCCGCAGAAAAGCGCTCATCTCCATTGGTTAAATAGCGGCTAGTAGTATTTACCCATGCTTCGAAAAGGAATACTCCTCGCTCTTTTTCTTGCGGTACCAGTTTCTGCTTCTGCCACGTTGCTGCCGACAAGTGCGATTCTACCGATTCACTCCCTTACTCCTGGAGCAACCGATCCTGCTGTTACGCAGGGAAACATTACTTCTACGATTTGTGTTGTGGGATATACAAAAACAGTGAGACCACCGGCTGCATATACAAACGCTTTAAAACTCAAACAATTATCCGGCAGCTATAGTCGCTACGGTTCTACGAATATGAAACTCTTCGAGGAGGATCATTTGATTCCGCTGGCAGTAGGTGGCTCACCGACCAGTCCAAAAAATTTGTGGCCAGAGCCGTGGGACGGAGAAAGTGGAGCAAGAAAGAAAGATGTCCTAGAACTGAAGATGCACTTGATGGTTTGCGCTCACCAGATCACTTTAAAAGCAGCGCAATCGATTTTTGCCACAAATTGGTATCAGGGTTATTTGAAGTACGTAGCAGGCAAGTAAGATTCCAATATGGCACTGACGTTGATTCAAGGGGCGGAATCAGTCCTGGCCGACCGTGTAATTGCCGACATTCTTGCGAAATATGCCGGGGCAGTTGTCACTCAACTTGATTCCAATGAACTTGAACTTGGAACGATTACTGACGCATTAGCTCCCTCACTCTTTGGAGATGCGCGGATTATTGTTATTCGTGAAATTCAAGAACTTACCCAAGAGGAATCCGAGGAAGTCTCCTCGTATTTAGAGAATTCAGATGAAGCAGTCCATTTAGTGCTATGGCATAAGGGTGGAGTAAAAGGAAAAGCACTTCTTGATAAAGTAAAAAAGGCCGATCCACAACTCGTTTCCGCTGAAGCGATAAAGAAGGATGGGGATAAAGCAGAATTTGTAAAGAATGAATTTTCTCGCAATGGGCGCAAAGTTACAGTCGGAGCCATCCAGGCTTTGGTCGATGCACTTGGTAGTGACATGCGCGAACTTGCCGGGGTGTGCTCTCAACTCTCTGCCGATGTTGAGGCAAGTAAAACAATTGATGAGAATGAAGTAGAGAAATTTCAACAAGGGCGAATTGAAACTACTGGCTACGATGTAGCCGACGCAGTATTAGAGGGAAAAGTTGAAGTAGCACTCGTTTCACTTCGCCAAGCACTTGCTACCGGCGTGGATCCTGTCTTGATAGTTTCGGCATTGGCTTCATCGATTCGAACTATTGCAAAGGTGTCCTCCTTATCAAGAGGAGCGAATTCATTCCAAGCTGCTTCTTCACTTGGCCTCCCGCCGTGGCAGATTGATAAGGCCAGGCGTCAATTATCAGGTTGGAACCCGACAACTCTGAGCGCAGCGGTGATTGCCCTGGCAGATTGTGATTCGGATATCAAAGGCGCCTCGGCAGACCCAATCTATGCTTTAGAGCGGACTGTGCTCTCGATTTCACGCTCCCATTCGGCCTCACAGTAGCCTCAATTTGAGGCTCATCCCGCTTGGCTGATAACCTTCGGCATTCAAGTTCGCTTTTATTCGCTTTTACAGTTTTTAAGGGGATTCATTCAGTGGCAAATATCAAGTCGCAGATCAAACGTATCGGCACCAACAATAAGGCTCAAGCACGTAACAAGGGCGAGCGTTCTGCAATAAAGACTGCCATCCGCCACTTCCGTGATGCAATTGCAACTGGCGACAAGTCGAAGATCAACGTTGAACTCGTGGCAGCTTCAAAGAAGTTGGATGAAGCGGTTTCAAAGGGTGTTCTTCACTCAAACAATGCAGCGAATAAAAAGTCAGCTATGGCTAAAGCAGCCAACAAAGCTGTTAAGTAATTTCGCTCTCCTAAACTTCCACATCTTTTCTAGACTGATTGGTTGCGCAATAAATGCCTGCGATTGAACTCTCGAAGGCCCCGCAACCCGCATTTACTGACCCAGCGCAGATTCGCAATTTTTGCATCATTGCGCATATTGATCACGGTAAATCAACTCTTGCCGACCGGATGCTACAAATTACTGAGGTTGTTGAATCACGCAATATGCGCGCACAGTATTTGGACCGCATGGATATCGAACGCGAACGCGGAATTACTATCAAGTCCCAAGCAGTCCGCCTGCCTTGGCGCTCGGCATATGACAAACAGGAATACATCCTCAATATGATCGATACGCCAGGACACGTTGACTTCACATACGAAGTTTCCCGCTCACTGGCCGCTTGCGAAGGCGCAGTTCTTCTTGTTGATTGCGCCCAAGGAATTGAAGCTCAAACCCTAGCTAACTTGTATTTGGCGATGGAAAATAATCTCACCATTATTCCCGTCCTTAACAAGATCGATTTACCTGCTGCGCAACCTGAAAAATTTGCCGAAGAACTTGCAAAACTTATTGGGTGCCAGCCAGAAGACTGCCTACGAGTTTCTGGTAAGACAGGTGACGGAGTAGAAGTTCTTCTCAATGAAATTGTTAAACAGATTCCAGCGCCAGTGGGGGATCCAAACGCTCCGGCACGTGCGCTGATTTTCGATTCTGTGTATGACTCATATCGAGGCGTTGTGACCTACGTTCGCGTTGTTGATGGCCACCTATCGACTAGAGATCAAATCCAAATGATGTCTACTGGCGTTCGCCACGAAATGCTGGAAGTAGGAGTTATCTCCCCAGAACCAGTTCCAAGCAAAGGTCTTGGTGTTGGTGAGGTTGGCTATTTAATTACAGGAGTGAAGGACGTACGTCAGTCTCGCGTAGGTGACACGGTGACTAATTATCACCGCCCGGCCACAAAGCAACTTGCTGGATATAAAGATCCACGTCCGATGGTCTACTCCGGACTCTTTCCTTTGGAAGGTTCAGATTATCCAATTCTGCGTGAAGCACTCGATAAATTACAGCTCAACGATGCTGCTCTTGTTTATGAACCTGAATCATCGGCTGCGCTGGGATTTGGATTCCGCTGTGGCTTCCTTGGACTTTTGCATATGGAAATTGTTCGAGAACGACTTGAACGCGAAGCCGGACTTTCGCTGATTTCAACTGCCCCATCGGTTGTCTACCTGGTGACAGATGGCGATGGGAAAGAACTTGTTGTAACAAACCCGAGCGAATTTCCTGAAGGCAAGATTATGGAAGTAAAGGAACCTATTGTTCGCGCAACAATTTTGGCTCCGAGTGAGTTCATTGGCACCATCATGGAACTCTGCCAACAACGCCGAGGAACCTTGCTGGGTATGGATTATCTTTCTGAAGATCGCGTAGAAATTCGCTATACGTTACCGCTCGCCGAAATCGTCTTTGATTTCTTTGACCAGCTTAAATCTCGTACTCGCGGTTACGCCTCACTTGATTATGAACCTATTGGTGAGGAAGCTGGCGACCTAGTCAAAGTAGATATTTTGCTTCAAAGTGAAAAGGTGGATGCATTTAGCGCAATCGTGCACAGAGAAAAGGCATACGCCTATGGCATGTCAATGACTGTGAAATTGCGCGAACTTATTCCAAGGCAGCAATTTGAGGTACCTATCCAGGCTGCCATCGGTGGAAAAATCATTGCTCGTGAAACCATTCGTGCCATTCGGAAAGATGTTCTTGCCAAATGTTATGGCGGTGACATCTCACGTAAGCGCAAGCTCCTTGAAAAGCAAAAAGAAGGTAAGAAGCGTATGAAGATGGTGGGCCGCGTAGAAGTTCCACAAGAAGCCTTCATTGCCGCACTTTCTACGGGCGAAGAGAGCTCGGATGACAAGGATAAGAAGAAGTAGCTATGAGCGCGCGCGCAGATCGTCTCGCGTTCTATATCCATATCCCTTATTGCGTAAAACGTTGTGGGTATTGCGATTTCAACACATATACGCCAGCTGAACTTCAAATTCAATCTTCCCTTGAAACTATCTCCCACGATTACATCGATCTAGTTCTCAAAGAGATTGAGCGAGCTGCTGCGCAATCTGTGGCAACTTTTGTTCCAAGTATTTTCTTCGGCGGGGGGACTCCTACCCTCATGGCTCCAGCGGATTTGGCCCGCGTGATTGAGTCAATACAATCACATTTCACACTGACCGATGATTGCGAAATAACAATCGAAGCTAACCCAGATACAGTCAATCCAGAAATGCTTTTACAGCTTCTCCAAGCCGGTTTTAATCGAATCTCTCTAGGCATGCAATCAGCGGTTCCACATGTGCTTGAAGTTCTTGATAGAACACATAACCCGGCTAATGTTGAGAAGGCTGTACTTGCGGCCCGGGCTGCTGGCTTCAATGAGGTAAGCGTTGATTTGATTTATGGAACACCCGGTGAGTCAATGCAGGACTGGGAGAGAAGTATAGATGCAGCACTAGCGCTGCCGATAACGCATATATCTGCCTATGCATTGATTGTGGAAGAGGGAACGAAACTCGCATCACGCGTTAAACGTAGTGAAATTATTATTCCTGATGATGATGAGACAGCCGATAAATATATTCTCGCTGACAATAGATTCAGAGATGCTGGTATGGATTGGTATGAGCTGAGTAATTGGAGCAAGCCAGGTTCAGAATGTAAACACAATCTCTATTATTGGTGTGGGGAGAATTGGTGGGGCGCTGGCCCTGGTGCTCACTCACACATGGATGGGCGTCGCTGGTGGAATGTGAAGCACCCTGGAGCCTATAAAGAGAAAATTCTTTCCATTGGCGATCCTACGCAAGATAGTGAAAATCTTTCAGATGTTGAGCGAGAAGAAGAGCGGCTACTTCTCAATATCCGGCTTCCCGGTGGCATCGCGAAAAGTTCCCTGACTGCGCAGCAATTAGAAAAATTATCGCCATTCCTCGAGGGCGGCCATGTATCAAAGGAGAACTGGGGCGGCGGAAAAGTTACTTTGACCCAAACAGGACGCTTGCTTGCTGACCGGATTGTGCGGGACGCACTTGCCTAGCCTCTGCTATAAACTTCGATGACCATGCACGATCGCCAACTTGAGGTCCTCCGAGCAATCGTTGAGGACTATGTAACAACCGAAGAGCCTGTTGGCTCCAAGGTCATTGCTGCGCGCCACCAACTAGGTGTATCTCCAGCAACAATCCGCAATGACATGGCGGCGCTGGAAGAGCAAGGACTTATAACTCAACCTCATACAAGTGCTGGTCGCATACCAACAAACACGGGTTACAGACTTTTCGTCGATAAAATTGAAGAAGTAAAACCCCTTTCGGTACCAGAGCGCCGAGCAATCGAAAATTTCCTAGCAAATGCTGATGATCTTGATGAACTTCTTCAACGCACAGCACGCTTGCTAGCTCAACTGACAAATCAAGTGGCGATGATTCGTATGCCGCATCAAGACCGAGTTGTTGTAGCAGGAACTGCAAATTTGGCGCTTTCGATTCACGATAGTGCTTCTGCGCTCCACCCGATTCTTGAATCACTTGAAGAACAAGTCGTATTGCTAAAACTTTTATCGAACGCTGATGGATTTCTTGATGTGAAAATAGGCGATGAACAACCAGATCAAGGTTTACAAGCCACTAGTTCTGTGAGCATGGGGTACGGACCATCGGGACAACATGGAATTGGCGCTATCGGAATTCTTGGTCCAACCCGAATGGACTATGCCGGATCAATGTCAGCGGTGCACGCCGTGGCTAGGTACATCGGACGCTTTATTTCAGAAGGTAACTAATGGCTGATCATTACAATGTACTCGGCGTAGACCGTGATGCCTCCTTTGATGAAATTAAAAAGGCGTATCGAAAATTAGCACGTGAGTATCATCCCGATGTAAACCCTGATCCAGAGCACCAAGAAAAATTTAAAGAAATCACAACTGCCTATGAAGTGTTGAGCGATCCCGATAAACGGCAGCGCTTTGATTTGGGCGGGGATCCGTTCTCGCAGGGTGGTGGATTTAATAATGCCAATTTTGGATTCGGAGACATCATGGATGCCTTCTTTGGTGGCGGCCAAAGCAGGGGACCACGTCCAAGACATCGTGCGGGTCAAGATGCGCTACTTCGCATCGAAGTTTCCCTTGAAGAAGCATGCTTTGGTAGTGAACGCGAAATCAGCGTTGAGACAGCAGTGCTGTGCGAGGTTTGTGGTGGCAATGGATGCGCACATGGGGCAAAGCCAGCTGTGTGTGCAATCTGCAAGGGCCGGGGTGAAGTTCAACAAGTAACACGTTCTTTTATTGGCCAAGTAATGACAAGTCGGCCATGTAACAACTGCCAGGGATATGGTTCAGTCATTTCAAATCCATGCGCTGAATGCGCGGGAGATGGTCGAGTACGCGCCAAACGTACGATCTCCGTGAAAGTTCCTGCTGGAGTGGAGAATGGCAATCGGATTCAAATGAACGGCCAAGGTGAGGTGGGACCAGGCGGTGGACCGGCTGGTGATTTATATATTGAAATCATTGAACGCCCAGATGATGTATTAGTGCGCGAGGGCAACACTTTGCACGCTTCAATTTCGATTCCATTTACCTCAGCCGCACTTGGTGGAGAAGTACTTATCCCTACACTCGACGGGGAGCAAAAGGTTTCTATCAAGCCTGGAACGCAAAGTGGCTCCACAGTTGTATTAAAGCAACTGGGAATCACCCATTTGCGCGGTGGGGGACGAGGCGATTTGATTGTTCATGTTGATGTAACGACGCCTTCCAAACTCAAAAAGGAAGAAGAAGAATTACTCAAAAAACTTGCTGATTTGCGCAATGAAAAAAGTGATTCGGTATCCATCCACAAGCGCGATGAAAAAGAACATGGCTTCTTTGCTCGTTTTAGAGACGCGTTCGGCAGATAATGCTCTCAGTCTTTGTTGTTCCAGAAATCACTGATGGGCAAACTCTTGTTATTGAAGGCGATGAGGCGCATCATGCAATCAAGGTAGTACGCCTTAATATCGGTGAAGAAATTATTGTTACCGATGGTGCGGGAACCTGGGTTCAGGGGAAAGTTAGCTCATTAGAAAAAAGGAGTTTTTCTATTGCCATCTCCCAACGGGGTTTTGAGGAACAATGCACACCGCAGCTCATCGTGGTTCAAGCGCTGATCAAATCAGATCGCATGCGCGAGACAATCGAGCTACTTACGGTTGCTGGAGTGGATCGGATAATTCCTTGGAAAGCAGAACGTTCGATTGCACAAGAAAAGGATGGCTCGGGCGAGAAATGGACGGCAGTTGCAACTGCTGCCTCTAAGCAGTCTCGCCGTCTTCGCTTTCCTGTCATCGAAAGCGCGCTCACGACTAATCAAATTGTGGAACGGTTTGCGGGAAAGTTAATAGTCCTCAACGAGAATGCTTCGAATAAGTTATCTGTCCTCAAATTCGTGGATGAAGATCCTGTTGTAATAGTCGTTGGACCAGAAGGCGGGATCAGTGGCGCTGAGCTCTCCCAACTTTCTGGAAATGAAGTTCGACTGGGTCAGAAAGTATTGCGCTCCGCGCACGCTGGTTTTGCAGCCCTAGCAGCGATCCAAACCTTGATTCAGCGTTGGTAGCGCCGAGTTTTGATGGACTAGGATTTGGATATGTGTATCTTCTGTAAAATTGTTGCCAAGGAGATTCCTGCTGATATCGTGTTTGAAAGT
>Ga0136642_1000481_pt1 | contig 21055 bp, 18 predicted proteins | sample LowCatLa1302831Y_FD_115313 | JGI IMG/M metagenome (GOLD analysis project Ga0136642, IMG submission 115313) | Freshwater microbial communities from Lower Cathedral Lake, Yosemite National Park, California, USA - 13028-31Y | ecosystem: Environmental > Aquatic > Freshwater > Lake ... | reverse complement strand
TCCTCGAACTTGGACGCATGGAGACGCATATGCGTAAGCACAGTGCGTGTATTGTCCATGGCAATCATGCGGATACCGTCCTTATCGAACACCAGGCTCATCTCCACCAGCATGGACTTCAGCCCCTCGGCGAGGATACGGATGGGGGCAGTCTGAACCGTCTTGGCAATGACCAGATCGTCAGACATTTATCAATGCTTACGATTTCTCCTGAAAGTCGATTTACGCGTCTTCTTGTTGTGACGGCGAGGTGTCTTGCGACGACTTCCACCACGGCGTGGGGGGTTAGCCATCTGTTTTGTAGGTACGAACCCTGTTTCCGCTTCCTGTTGTGTGAGCCATGCCAGGTAAAAGGCGAGTTCTTCGTTGAGTCCTTCAATCCTAGGATCAATTCCAGATGTCCTCCTCTCCTGAACGGCTTGTGCTGCAACATCGTTCGCATTGTCAAGTGCAGCTTGAATCTGTACATCTGGTAGGGGTGTGACCGCGTTCCTTTTCGCCCGCTCGACCATTCGTTTAGCACGTTCCGTCTGCTGGTCCCTACGCAACTTATCGAGAGCGTCTTGGTTTTTCTTGATCTCAGCGAGTTGATCCGCATTTGTCGAACGTGTCTGTGCAGTCTTTCGCACAGGATCGGGTGGAACGGGTTTAGGTATATTCCTTGCATGTGCAACCAGTTCAACTGCCTTCTTCACCCGGTCGACCGCACCACCGAACCCACGCCCAGCAACATGGAACGGTACCGATACCAATGAATTATCAACACTGGATGAATCCGTACTACCGCGGGGGTCGACACTATTGGATGACTCTGACCTGAGTGATGAATGCTCGTAATCCAAACCCGGGACCAATTCACCATGGAGAGCCGCCGAACCCGGCGCCACAGAAAATCCACTACTGGGGAGAGCCGCCGGAGCCGACGCCACAGGCATTCCACTACCAGGGAGAGCCGACCGTGCCGCTTCTTCCTGTGCCTGACGAATCGCGGCGGCAGCCTCATTCAACTTCTCCTGATATTCGAGGCGCACCCTCTCTTCCGCCGCTGCCACCGCCGCTGCCTGAGCCGCTGCTTGACCGGCTGCCGCTGCTGCCGCTTCACCTGCCCTCTGCTTCTCCGCTTCCACCGCTGCTGTCTGAGCCGCTGCTGCCGCCGTTGCTGCCCTCTGCTTCTCCGCTTCCACCGCTGCTGCCTGATCCGTTGCAGCCTGATCCCGAGCCGCTGCTGCCTCCTGAGCCCTTTGTTCTGCCGCTGCTGCCCTTTGTTCTGCCGCTGCCTGATCCGTTGCAGCCTTATCCCGAGCCGCTGCTGCCTCCTGAGCCCTTGCCTCTGCCGCTGCTGCCCTTTGTTCTGCCGCTGCTGCCGCCCCGGCATTCGCATTCTCAATTTCCCCCGCGCCCGGAGCCGGAGCCGGAACCGCACCCGCTGGGGCCGCCGCCGCCGTCAACGCCGCCTTCGCCACCTTCATCGGTGCCGTCTCCGCCGCCGCCTTCGCCGCCGCATCCGCCTCTTTGATCCTGTCAAGTACCGCCCCGGCGGCGGGGTTGAGAGTCTCCTGCTTATCATCGTCGACTTTTCCTTGAGCCGTAACTTTCTTACGCTCTGTTAGTTTGGCGGGGTCAATTGTAAAAGGTTTCGCGGCAACTGCATCGCCCCAGCTGTTTCGCAGCCCACTCCTCGCCCAGAAGAAATATGGATTGAGCGCGTCGACGTCGGTGACTTTAAGTGCCGTGGCGAACATGACGTTCGCAACTAACTTCCTGTCAGGACTGTTCATTCTCAGTAGGTATGTCCGCCACCTATCTGCATAGCCCTTGTAATCAATGAACGTTGTGAAGATGTCTACAAGGTTGTTGTAGATATCCAGGTTCTCCCCGTTATAGTCTGCGACCAGAAGCAGAAACGCAGTCATGATTGGCGTGAGTTCCTTAGGGTCTGTTTCGCCCCTATCCTTGAGAACGTTCAAGGTCTTCAATATCATCGTATTTGCTTCAACTGTCGAGGCGCCTCCGCGAATCCGACGAGGTGTGCGAACCCGGCCACGCCCCGTACTGGCAACTGCCTTTTCTTCCGCATATTTCTTTGCTTCCGCCCGGTCCGTGCGGACATTGATACTCCACCGTAGCTTGTTCTGCACGGCGGCATGAATGAGCTTCTTCATGAAGTACACTAAGAAAGGGTCCTTCTCCCCCCCGTATGTACCCGCAAGAAGCGAGGGCGTTTTGTCGGCGAGATCGATCGCAGGTTGGAGTTTTTCGAACTTCTTTGCCATCGCCAAGTCCACGGCGGTTGTGAAGTCATTCTTCTCTAGATCCGTTGGCAATGGGAGTCCAGGGGGGCTTTCTACGCCCGGCTTACCCTCGCCACGTGCAGCCGCAGCAGCGGCGGCTGCCTTGAACGCCAGTGTCTCTGCCGTTAATACACCGTTTGGTTGCTCGGGGATAGTCGTCTGCGTCGCCTTAACCGTAACAGCCGCCGCCCTTGCGTCATCGACATCTTTCTGGAGACCCTTCAGAGCAGTCGCATTGTCCTCGTCTTCGTGCGTAAACCCGAGTCGCAACTCCTTTTCTTTGAGTGCACGTGCAGCCTTCCACGCCTTCCATTGATCGCCAGGTGCACCCGCTGCCGGTTTGCCCTCGTCGAGCTTGGTATTCAGATCTGATTCGCGAGTGATCTTGGTTATCTCGAGTTCACGTTTCTTTGCCTGTAGGGCCTTCTTCGCCGCACTAACATCCGGGAGTGCCTCAATTGTGGGATCTTCGGTAGAGTCGGGTACAGTGACAGATGCGGCCGCCGAACCCGGAGCTGAGCCGGGTGGCTGGGGCGGTGAAGCTGCTTTGGTTTCAGGAACACCTGCGGTGGTGGTCGTAGTCGCGTCCCTGCCGAGCGAGTAGGCGGCCAGGACTGCAGCGAGAGCTGCACCTTCCGCCACGAGTATTCCAGCTGTGCCCGGATCCATTATCTACACTGCTTAAAAAAACCTGTGAATATAAGGCATGAGTATCCAGGATATCGTCATCCTGTCCGTCGTCGAGGTCTTTGGCGACTTCAATGCAAGATGGTACGCCCAAACCAACAAGCCTGTCTTTCTTGCCGGGGGCGTTCTCGGATACCTGGGCATCCTGTTCTATCTGATCAAGTGTCTTCGGACAAAGAACCTGCTGTATGTGAACGGTATGTGGGACGGTATGTCAACTATCATCGAAAGCCTTGCAGCGTATGTTGTTCTGGGCGATCGTTTGACGAAACCGGAACAGTACGTTGGTCTTGGGTTGATTATTACGGGTCTGTTTTTACTCAGAGAACATGTGTGAGCTTACTTGCGCCGCCCAGAAGGCGCTTACTTGCGCCGCCCAGAAGGCGCTTACTTGCGCCGCCCAGAAGGCGCTTACTTGCGCCGCCCAGAAGGCGCTTACTTGCGCCGTGTGGCATTCGCGGAGCGCTTCTTGGAGACGATGCGGCCATGCTTGTTCATCTTCAGATCACTCCTGGTGAGGCCACCCGGGGTGTGGTGGGCCGTTCCGTTCCAAACGCAGCGCCGAGAACCGATAGCACGTTGAGTCTTCATTATCACTTACCTAGAAAGTTTCAAGCGGAAGGGCTGTGGCCGTCTGGGTTCCTCTTCGCTGAACCCGGGTTTCTCGACTTGACCGCAGTACAAACTCTCCGTCCATGGAGTCGGGAATTTCCGCACGGTTTCGAAGCTATTCGTAGGCCCACCGCCATGGTGAACTAGAATGTTCATCTTGACCCTCGAGTAGATCTTGACACTGAGAAAGTTCTGGTCTAGCGCGATACCACGGTCGATTGGATTCAGTTTGTAGGCTTCGTATTCCTCTCGGATGTTGATCCCGGCAGACTTGCGCAGGGCCCACAGTCCGCCCATGAGAGACGCCGAATGCTCCTTATGGTCTCGAATGGTGTGCGCTATAAACTGCGGCGAGTTCATGAAATCCACGATGGCCCACCGGTCGCGCCAGTGGATGCGCGAATCAGCATCACGTACAAACATCACATTGACATCGGGCTCGTTGATCGCAGTGAACCGGTCAATCATGTTCTCAATCCCAGTCTTGCCCGTGGGTTTCACGACGACATACGGTGCGTCGCGAAGCTTCGCCATCATCTCGGGTGTAACGTCAGACCCCGTGTACACAAATACAAACCAGCCGGGAAAGTGCTTGTGAACCAATTGAATGTTCTCAATCATGCCCGGGTAATATCGGGGATTGTACCCTCCATATAAGCAGAACGAGAACACGTTCATCTTATCTTGGGGAACAGTAATGTTGTCAGGCAAAACCTTCGCGGGTGGCTGCAAATGGATCGTTGACCCGCGATACCCGGGACAACCCAAATATGCAGTGGCGAATGCGAATACGGGTGATCGCGTATTTATCAACGGTGACTTGGTTTATGCATTTGTGCGGTCGTTGCCCGTCTATAAGCGAAAACATGTATATGTCATCCACAACTCCGATCAGCCATTTGATGAAGGGAAACTGAATGCGCTACTCCCGACGGCCATACATATCTACGCCATCAATACCACGGTGAAGCATCCTAAACTGACCACGATCCCCCTCGGGTTTCCGGATGCTGCTCTGGACTTTGTAGCCAACTTCAAACGCCCCGACGTGCCCCGCGATATCGAGATTTACCTCAACTTCAGCATCAATACCAACGTTCAGAAACGTTTGGACTGTTATAATGCATTCAAGGACGATCCCAGAGTGGTCATTAAAGGGGATCGGACGCGCGAGGAGTACTACGAGGATCTGTGTCGGTCAAAGTATGTCCTCTGCCCCGAAGGTACGGGGATTGACACACATCGCGTTTGGGAGGCCATCTTCTGTGGGGCGACCCCGGTTGTGCGTCGAAATCCGTTGGCGGAGCTGTATGCGGCGTACCCGGTAAAGATTGTGGATTCTTGGACAGACCTCACGACAGTCCCGTCATGATCTTATACAACTCATACAGGTGCGCAGTTTGAACCGTCCAAGACAGGTTCGCAAGTGCATACTCCCGGATGTCTACGCGAGACGCAACGGCAACCTTGCGGTTCTCCTCGATTGCATTGGTCACGTACGCGATATCATCGAGCTTATCGTCGGGAATCACTGTCACCCACGGCTTCGTGGTGTCCAGGTTTGCAGAGGCTACACGACTCACGACGACGCCCAGTCCACATATCAACGCCTCACAAACGACCAACGGGTGTGCCTCGCCATCGGACAACAATACAAGATTACCGTAGTCCGTCAGCGAATCATATAGAGTTGCCTTCGTCCACTCACCCAGATGGCGCGGGTGGCCAGGCATGAACTTGTTGCAGATACTGTGACCGGCAAAGTACAGGTTGGCGATATCCTGGTACTTGTACTGCTTCTTACGCTCCTCAATCTTCGCCAGGTAGATCGAGCGGTCGGGAAATGCAGGAGTGTCTGAGTAACGGAATGAGTCTTCATTCGCACCGTTCGGGGCTACGTAGATCCGATTTGGGTTACAACCCGCATTGACATAACGATCCTTGATACCTTGCGACAGTGCAGCGATCGTGAAGTTACCACTGATAAATCCACTGAAGATGTGGCCATAACTCCACTGTCCGTGAAACGTCGGATCCTCGAGGTAACCAAAATGAGACGTTGCAACCTTGGCCCGGCAGTTAATACGAGGCATAATGTTATAGTAGTCGTCGTATTGGAGATGTACGATATCTGGGTTTAGCGCATTCACCTGGCGAACCATCTCATTCTGATCACTGGTATTTACGATATGAACCTCTGCACCCAACTTGCGAAGACACAATGTCTGATCCCAAATCAATGCCTCGACAGCTCCCCACCCGGTAGGCGGTATAGACATGAATCCGGGTCCGATGATGACGATACGCATTTGTAGTCGTAGTTGATATATATGTAAGCGGATCTCGTAAAATCTAGACAAAGTATAGCGATGCTACTAACACAATGAGCAAGAAGATCTGGTACGCCCCAAATGGGTTCGAAGCCTATGGCGATGAGGAAATCAAAGCCGTCGAGACCTGTTTACGGGACGGGTGGCTCGCCGGGTTTGGCAAGTATACTATTGAGTTTGAGAACAAGATCTCTGCGTATTTCGGAAAGAAGTACGGTCTGTTTGTGAACTCGGGATCGTCGGCGTGTACGCTCGCGCTGGAATGTTTAGATCTGCCGAGGGGAAGCCGGATCCTCACGCCTGCATGCACATTCTCGACGACGGTTGCACCGATTATCCAGGCAGGGTTGGTTCCTGTGTTTTGCGACGTGAAGCTTGATGCGTATGTCCCCACAGTCGATCAGGTCTTCGATAAGTTGACATCCGATATCCGTGCAATTATGCTTCCGAACCTGATTGGCAATACACCCGACTGGGCTGCGATTCGTCGGCGCCTTCGCGAGATCGGTCGTAACGACGTGTTCCTTATTGAAGATTCCGCAGACGCGCTCGTTTGCACCCCTGAGTCTGATGTATCAACAACGAGCTTCTATTCGAGCCACGTTATCACTGCATGTGGATCCGGCGGTATGGTTATGTTCAATAGCGAAGCACATCTCAAACGTGCGACAATGTTTCGCGATTGGGGTCGTATAGGCAATAACTTGGAGGATGTTTCGGATCGATTCAATCACTCAGTCGATGGTATAGCGTATGATTTCAAGTTTCTCTATGGATGTCTTGGATACAACTTCAAGTCATCCGAGGTCAATGCTGCGTTTGGCCTGGTTCAGCTATCGAAGCTCGATAGATTCTTGAAGATCCGCAAAGCCAATCAGTTGCGGTATATGGAGAACCTTGCAGATGTTTCGAGCGTTATGTTGCCCGATCAGTCAATGAATCCTAATTGGCTTGCATTTCCTCTCCTAGTGAAGAATCGCCTAGGTCTCGTCACGTTTCTTGAAGAGAACAACATCCAGACACGAGTCATCTTCTCTGGCAATATCACACGCCACCCGGCTTACCGCGAATACCTAGCTGAGTATCCTAATGCAGACCGTATTATGAAAGATGGGATTTTGATCGGCTGTCACCATGGTATGTCCCTTGAAGACGTAGATATCGTGTGTGCGAAGATCAAAGAGTTCTACAAGGCTGCGTAAAGAGCATCTTCGACACTTCGAACGTCGGTAATTGTCTTGAGTTTTGCAACCGAAAGTTCGTATCCTCCTCGAGCCTCACCCTGAGTGGACACATTAACAGTGATCTTCTCCCTCTTTTCCGAATACATGGTTAGTAGTCGAACAAGCGAGATGGTGCCTTCGTTAACAAAGTTATAGACACCGTGCGCACTGGCATTGCAGAGTGTTGAAATCGTCGGGAATAGATCGGGTACAACGGTCAATGAGACACGAATCGGATGTACAGATGAAGCACGTAGCAGCATTTTCGTAATGAAACACTTGGAGTGACCATCAAGTGTGACCGGGTATAGAATCCGAAGGTAGAGTACGTGGGCGTACATTGGAATCACCTTCTCGAGCTCAATTCGCCACTTTGAGTAGACTTTTCCATCGTGATCGCCAGGGTCGGTCTCTGTGTAGATAGTCTTCTTTCCCGAATACACAAATCCCGATCCAAATATTGTAGTATGTATATTCAGTGCAGCTGTCAACTCCATTAGGTCGATAATCCCTACATAATTGGATTGGTATGTCTCGAACTCATTCTGCTCACACCAGTCAATCGTTGGTTTGCCTGAGATGCCTGCCGCACAGATTACGAATCGTGCACGAGACTTGATTATTTGTTCACGAATCATAGGAGACCCAAATCGATGATTGCTTTCAAACACTGCATATCCTTGTGATCTCAGTATGTTAACACATGCAGATCCCAAGAATCCACGAGCGCCTAGAACAAAGTAATCATAAACAGCCGCATACGGCGCATCAGAATCCTTCTTCGACAGGATCAAAGATTCGTTGGGAAACGCCCTCGAGAGTGGAAGAGACGGGTCGTTCCAGAAAATTGTTCGATCGAGAGATGCATCAAAACGGCCGCCGAGTAGGTAAACCAATTCAGATGGCTCGATTGAATAGAAGCCATGAGCCCATCCGGCAGGTACATCAATATACTCCCCTGTTTTCAATATAATCTCTATGCGCTTCATCGTAAGTGGATTGATAAAAAAGTCGTATACGCTCCCCGTAACAACCATCACACGTTTCGGATATGGGCTCAGATGAAGTCCGCGCAACACATTAGCGCCACTTTTGGAGATGAGAATTTCCTTCACATCAAACGGGATATCCTTGATTGATGTAATGGAACCGCGAAGGTCGTTATATGTATTCATTTACTATGATTGCTGAGCGTCCGTTTAAAACCGACGAAGACCGTTCGCATTCACCAGAAAGTATTCCCTGAACGGCGGCTTCTCGATGAGGACACCTTGCTCCTGGAAATACTTTAGATGGAAATATTCGCTCTGATTGAGGTGGTGTTCCATGTTACAATGCTCCTTGAATAAGCGAGGAAGATTATCAAAGTACGTCTCGAATAAGTTCATCGAAGTTGATGATCCATAAAACATACACTCGTAGATCTGTTCAGGCGAGTGAAAGTGGGCGCAGATGCCTTTGGGTGCCGTTTGGATATAGATCTCCTCACATAAGTTTATATCCAGGCGGGTAAGAATGACCACATCATAGGTGAACCCCCCCTCGCGTTCGTAGTGCGACTTCATCTGCATAACACGTTTGCGTGACTCAATCTGCGACATCATCCCATGATAGATCATCTGTGTGCACTCATCTGTATGATACTGCTGGTGTGGAATCATCGTCTCGGGTAAAGAGTTTCGATGGTTAATGAGATGTTTAACGGCGTCGAAGGTCTCCATAGAATACTTCTTCTTTCGCTCAGACTGAACCGTCTTCGGATTGAAGATCGTGAAGAGATCCGGCGGTGGGTAACTATGTACACTTTTACCCTTATGGTACTCCTGCATGACTAGGCGCTGGAAGTACGATAGCTCATTCAAGACATCGTCTCCGTAATAGGTGTGATGCATGAATACATCAGCATTGTTCGGCTTCACAACCTTATTGTAAACATCCCGCCAATGCTCGGGAGTCCCCCTCATCTCACCGAATAAGCATACAGCAACGCGCATTTTTTATTAATGATAATAACTTTCGACTACGTAAACGATATGAGCGAGCAGCAAATACGCGACGTACTTATAAAGCATTCAACGGTACCCCGTGTAGACAGGGGCAGGACAGACAAAGCCGATTATCATGCATATGAATTTTTCTACCCATCCGAGTTGCAGTACCTTTCTCGGAAGGCGGAGGATACTGTGAATATCCTGGAGGTGGGTACGGCGATGGGTGGGTCGCTTCGGTGCTGGATGGAGTTATATCCCACTGCTCGATTCTTCGGAATATCCGACAGGAACGAGCTTGACGATGACGTTAAGACACATCCTCAGATGCATATGGAAGTTGCCCTACAATCTGATCCCAGAGTGGGACATATGTTTCCCGGGGTGATGTTTGATCTTATTATTGATGATGCGTCTCATCAGGTTGCCGATCAGATTGCGACCTTTAACATGCTTAAAAACAGATTAGTTCCCGGTGGAAAGTATGTAATTGAGGATATTTATCCGGATCACAGATACCCAACCGATTTCATGAGGAACTTTCGAGTGGTTGATCTGATTCACATCAAGAACCGCGCAGACGACAAACTTTTCGTATATGATGCGTGATCTATGTTTGTGCGAAAAGGGTGTTGATAAATGACGTACCATGCGACCCGCGTGAGTCGATAAGGGTCACCGAATCTTTAACCATCGGATACGCCAACACAAGAGCAATTTGCTCGTTATCGATCCGCCTCCTTCCAATCATTTCGTCGTGGAAAATACGCATGACTTCATCTCGTACTACAATGAATGCGCGAGGCGTCATGACCCACATTGTTCCGTGGAGAATACACTCACATGTTCCGATATAGCTGTCTGGGTGAAAGGTTCCGAGCCGATTTCGTGATGAATTCACTTCGATGTAGAACGTGTCGGCCACACCAGGACGCGAGATGTATGTACGTCGGGTGTCGTAGAACCTCGATGATCCTGCATCCAACCATGCAAAGTGCGAGGTTCCAAACGGGTTCCGTGCGATTGCCGCCTCCAACCAACCGAACTTACTGTACTGGACGGTACAGTACTCGGGGAGAAGGTTCGTGATATCGCGGGGGTGACGAAGAGTAGACCTGAACTTCGGATCAGCTAAGATGTTCGCAATCGTGTCGCGATGCTTCCACATGGGGATCTCGTTCAAGACTGTCTCCACCACGTCAATATCACCTCGTAGCGCGAGGATCTCTGACTTCCATCCAAGCGACTTGTCGAGGTAGACCACAAATGGATCGCGCACTGTAACCAGCATCCGATAAAGCCACGCTTTGTACTCACTGACTGATCGTCCGTCTACATCATCACGTCCGATGTTATAAAATGCGGTTACACATGTGATCGGCATTATGTTGTAAAAGACAGGATGCACTTAAGCTACAGTCTCGTAATGCCAATTCACAATCAAGCAGCGATCCTTCCGGGGGTTCTGACTAAACTCAAAGAAAACACCGTGGGTGACTATGAGATCATCTTCATCCTCGATGGTTGTACCGATACCAGCGAAGCAATTGTACGCGCCTTCCCGTTCACGTCTCCGGTCACGATCCTTGTGAACCCGATGGGTCTGTTCGAGACGTCGTGTGACAATCAGGGTTTCAAGGCCGCGAAAGGCGAGTTTATTGTCGAGATCCAGGCCGATATGGAGATGACGACGTATGGTTACAACGAGTTACTATGTCGCCCACTTCGGGTGTTTCCTGACCTGATCGCGGTGTCTGGGCGCTGCTGTCACACGCTCCGTGGTCCTGAATCGGGTGTAGGGAAACTCGGGCGACTTGTCGAACACCCCCATCGCAGCTACCCACCGGACACAATCTATCTTTCGCACACAGTGAACCGTGGACCCCTCGCCCTGCGAAGGTCAATGGTGGAAGAGTTGGACTGGCTGGACGAAGAGCATTATGTCCTCGGCGACGATGAACATGATCTCTTCGCTCGTGCCTGGGCGCAGAAGAAATGGCGAACGGCCTTCTTCCCCGTCGAGTTCAATGCGCCTCTTGTCTGGGGGTCCACTCGAAAGCAACGCCCGGCTCATGTCCAAGCGTACCTCAACCAGCGACGTGTAAAGGAAAAGGATGGATTCCTCACACGAGCCACGTCGTTCCCCCCACCGGAAACACGTAGTTTCATGTAACAATGAAGGTTCTACTCAATCTTATCGCAACCAACCGCTACATGTCATTCGTCCCTGCTATTCTCGCGTCGGTGGACAAGCACTTTTTCCCATCAGCCGAGCGCTGTGTGATCGTACACACAAACCTCGATCTCCCATCCTTGGAGTTTCCGTCACTCAACATCGAGAAACATGCGATTCCTCATGAACAGTGGCCACTTGTCACCTTGAAGCGATTTCACTATTTTCTCGAAACAGAAGACCGATTGAAGGAGGCAGACTACTGCTTCTACATGGATGTAGACGCTGTATTCATCAAGACGCTTGACTGGACACTTCCCGACCGCGGGATTTTCGGAACGATTCACCCAATTCACCATACCGGGCCCGGATATCCCGAGCGTAATCCTATTTCAACTGCTTACATTCCGGAGGGTTCGAACAGCCGTTATTACTATGGAGGCTTCTTCGGAGGAAAAACCGAGGACTTTATCAAGATGGCTTATGATATCCGGGGCTGCGTTGGAACAGACATGTCAAGAATGCATATTGCTATTTGGCACGATGAATCCCATCTGAACCGATATCTCTTCCGGAATCCGCCTTCACTTACGTTCGAGTTCCCATTTGGAACCGCAGAAGGTATCTCCCAGATTGTCCCGGAGTCATACATCTACTTTATCGAAAAGGCATATAGGGGTGGACATAACTACTTTCGAGGAATCGAGTAGTCATTGCAATGCCTACCTTTGTTACCGCTGCGAGTAGCAATCACTTCAAGTCACTGTGTCAGCTGCTTGAAACCCTCCGAGGTCAACGAGTGTTTGTCTATGATCTCGGCCTTACATCTGGAGAAGGGGATCACATCCGTTCAACCTTCGAGGTGATCTATCGAACATTTCCATTTCACCGTTACCCTCATCACGTCTCGTTGTCTGCTCAGGATGCAGGTGCATATGCCTGGAAGCCCGTGATTGTTGCCGAAGTATTTGCAGAAATCGAAGGAGTCTTGATCTGGTGCGATGCTGGAAACAAGGTGACGGATCCAGCTGCACTTGAGAACTGTGTTCGTGCAGCCGGTGTCTATACACCTACATCTTCAGGGACACTTGCCGCCTGGACACATCCAATCGCATTGGCAACGATGGGCGTTCCGAGGCAGTGGTACGGCTTCGATATGCGCAATGCTGCGTGTATTGGATTTCTCAAGGGATCGGCTGATGGATTTGTAGCTGAGTGGAAGTCGTTTGCACTCGACAAGAATGCAATTCTCCCATCTGGCGCAAATCGCTCAAACCATCGGCACGATCAGTCAATCCTAACGTTCTTATACTACAAGTACAGGGTCATGCGGCGCGATGACTACGTCGGGTTTTCCATTCATAATGATATCGATTGAGTGTATAATGCGGATTCAGGACCTAAAGGTCGTGTATATCTGCCCAGATCACAATGAAAAGTATCATACACGGAAGGTCCATATGGACATCATGCTTGGTGAACTTGGGTTCAAGGACGTTGTTCATTTCAAGTCAGGCACTGAAGGGTATCCTCGGTGTCTCGCGAATGCGAACATCGAGGTCTTGAGCAGGTACCTAGATGAACCAGTTCTTCTTCTCGAAGACGATGTCGAATTCACAGGTGTAGATGAATTCGAATTTGTTGAGGATGCAGACGCAATCTACTTCGGATTGAGTCTATGTGCAGGGCACCCAACACTCAATGTCAACCGAGGATTCTCGGTCTATTCGAAGTATACCCACACGCAAGACCGCATCCACAACATGCTCGGAACACACGCGATTCTCTACATCTCGAAGGTATACAAACAGGCTGTGATTGAGCGATTGAAGACGGTAGTCGGTCACACCGATGTTGCAATCGCACGTATGCAACCAAACTTCAAGATTCTGGCCAACAAGAAGCCATCCTTCTTTCAGTCCGATAAGTTCAACTCACCCGATCATAACAACTTCTATACGAAGTTCGAACTGACCGATGTTGCGTTACATTTGATCGCAACGAACAAATACACACAGTTCCTCGATCGCATCGTCAAGAACGCAAAGAAGTACTTCTTTCCTGCTCTTCGTAGGCACATTGTGATCTATTCAGATGACATGTCGGTTGTGAAACGCCTTGAACTGGCTCATCCGACCATTGAGTTCCACTTCAGGCCCATACATCACGAACCCTGGCCGTTCGTGACCCTTAGGCGCTTCGAATACTTCTCGTCGATGAAACTAGCTGTTGACTACAGTTTCTATATCGACGTAGATTCTGAGTTCATCGGTGAACTTGACAATTCATTCTTGCCTCAATGGTTTGCGGGGACTGAACATCCCTTGCCCAAACAAGAAGGATCCACGGAGAAGAACCCGGCGTCTCGTGCATGTGTGCCCACGAATGTTGAGACCTATTTCTGTGGTGGGTTCTTTGGGGGACATCAGAATCACTTCATGCATGTATCGACTCTATTGGCCGGTCGTATCCAAGACGATATGAACAGGCGAGTGATGGCGGCGTGGCACGACGAGAGTCATCTGAACTGGTATCTTTATCATCATAAGCCTTCAACGATATTTTACAAGCCGTTCGCAGTTGCAGAATCCTATACAACAGTGAAGCCTGATTCAAAGATTCTCTTTCTCGACAAAAGGAAGACAACCGTGACGCGCACGGTCGAAATAAAGGATATCAAGTTTAACGGCCGGTTTTCATCTACGTAAGCCAATCTGGCCGGAAATTCTCAAGCTCCCAATCAAGGTGTAAATCGCACCTTCATTTGGGTTTGTGTTTTGGTTTTTGATTGAGTCCTCGGGGGTCTCTAGTTGCTGTACGCCAGGCCACCCATGCCGCTCATCACGCGGAGCACGTTGTAGTTGACGGCGTACACGCGCACCTGCGCCGTGCGGCCAGAGCGCACCGTGTTCACGGACACCGTGAGCTGCAGCGTGGCCTTGTCGATGCGCGAGAAGTTGCACGTGCCGGACGGCTGGTGCTCCTCCGGCTTGAGCGCGAAGGAGTACACGCAGATACCCGGGGCCGTGGGTGTACGCGTGTGGTGCTGGTACGGCTGCACGTACGCGAAGTAGCGTCCCTCGCGCTCCGTGAAGCGGTCCTGGCCGTTGAGCTGCAGCTTGGCGACCTCAGTCGGCGTCTTGCCCGTGCAGCGAGTGCCGGAGTTGAGGATGACCTTCGCGAGGAGGTAGTTGGTCGTGTCCTCGAAGAGGTACACCTGATCGTTACCACCCGCAAAGTTGGAGTCGAGCCACGACGCACCCGCCAGGGACGGGCCGACCGCGATACCGAGACCCGGGAGATACGGGCCAGAGGAACCGTCGGCGATGAGGGTAGGCACACCGAGGGAGATGTTGCCGCCGCCCAGGGAGCCACGGGCGAGGACGTCCATGATCACACCCTCCGTGCTGAAGTCATCGGAGTAGTTGAACGGCTGGCATCCGTTGACCTCGGCGATGAACGTCGGGGCCGGCTGCGAGCAGTCGACGAACGAGTCGCGCTGGACGACCCACACAAGCTCCTTCACCGGGTGGTTGAAGTTCAGCTGGATCTTGTTCGAGCTCGACGTGATCGACTCGGCGCCCGTGAACTGCAGCTGCTCGATGAGGTACTCGTGCGTCTGCTGGGCGAAGCGGCGGCGCTCCTCCGTGTCCAGGTAGATGTAGTCGATGTACAGCGATGCGGCCGTCAGGGACTGGATCGCCGTCGGGGCAGACGCCGTCGACGAGAGCTCATAGTAGCAGCAGTTGATCCACTGCTCGAACTCCACGTTGATGCGCACCTCGTGGTACTGGAGGGCGATCAGCGGGATAGCGAGGCCCGGGTTGCGGCAGAACCAGAACTGCAGGGGGATGTACAGCGTACGCGCAGGGGTACCCGCGCGGGGGGCGCACGAGTTCGTCAGCTCAGAACCAGCGCAGGAGACATCCAGCTGGTAGCCACGACGATCCTTCATCAGCACAAGGTCGTGCGTGTTGCCAACCATCTCGTCGAGCGCCGTGACCGTGCCCAGATCCTGCGTCAGCTGCGTCCAGATCTGCATCCAGTCGCCGTACTGGCGGTCGATGCGCTGGCCGCCAATCTCGAGCTCGACCGTCTTGATCATGCGGTGGCCGATGTAGTTGAGCCAACGGAAGCGGCTGATCTGGGGGTTGTTACCCGAACCCACGGTGGCACCCGAACTGGCTGCACCGTCAATCTGCACTGCCGGAAGAACCACCTGGATGTACGAGCGGAACATCAGGTCGGCGTTACGGTTGATGATCGCCGTCACGCGCTTATTGAAGTCGGCCTGGCCGTTGAACGTCACCTCAATGGACTCCATCGCGAAGTTCGTGTGACGCTTGAACAGCACCTTCCAGAACGTGATCTGGGGGTTGCCGGAGATGTAGATGTCCTGCGCACCGTAGCTGACGAGCTGAAGAAGACCACCACCCATGTTGCTTGTATGATACTCAGCAACAAAATTTCTTCGGCAAGAATCTACACACACGACGACGACCTTAGAAAATGCGCATCTACGCGGTGAACTGCGACCCCGGTCGCGGTGAACGTCTCAAGGCTGCCGCAGCTCCACTGAACCTCGACATTGAGCTGGTCCAGTCTCCACTCAAGGATGATCCGGAGGTGGTGCGTCGCGGAGCCACGTGTTTCGCACGAGATACATCCTACCCCACTGGATTCGCAGCAACACTAGGGCATATCCGGTGTATGCAGCGTCTGGTGGATTCCGGGGAGCCGCTTGGGATCATCATTGAAGACGATGTGAGGTTTCACAAAGCCTTCAACGAAATTGTCGATGCATTGATCCCGCATATGATGGAGGGGGATACAGATATCTTGTCGTTGGGGTACATCAACATTCCGGGGGGTCAGCATTACCACACCAACGGCCACATTCTCATTCGTAACGTAGGCGTATCCAATCCATGGGGCGCACAGTGTTACATGATTACCCGTGAATGGGCAGCCAAGTTCTGTAAGATGTTTGAGGTGGATGATGTATCGGGACCGTATCAGTCACACTTCATCACCGACTGGGTCATGTTCGATCCTATTCTCGGGGTTCGTCGGGATACGCTTATGTGGCCGATCGCAGTGGAAGGTCCCGATGAGCAGTCCATCGCTGCATTCAATACTGGGAAGCCTGATCTGTTTCAGATGGTTCCGCGCGAACGCTTCTACCTGTAGACGTGGCACGTTCGACATTGGGGAACATACAAATCAGCCCCACCGATGGCGATTTGCCCATATCCTGTCCGCAGCCTCCGCGTAAAGTGTGCAGGTTGTCCGCAGATGCACAGACTCGACAGCTGTGTGATCTTGTCGGCCAGTGGAATCACACTAAGAAACTCGCCAAACGGACGGCGGTCGGAATCGCCGGATAGACCACTCAGTACCAGGTTCTTGCCCAGAGTATCCACTACAAACTCCACGAATGGAATCAGCCCCTGAAAGAACTGTGTCTCATCGATAATGACAATCGAAAAGGAGCCCAGAAAGTCTGCGGTCAGGCCGTTCAGCGTGTCCGCGGTGTAGCATGGGAACGAGTCTCCATCATGCGTCGTGATCTCATTTATGTTGACGGACCTGGTATCGAGTGTCGGCTTTACCACCAACACTCGCAAGTTGTTAGCCGTATACCTTCGGGCAAGGCTCAGAGCATACGACGTCTTCCCCGCAAACATCGGACCGAGTACGACTTCGAGAGACATACGAATTACATGTAGACACTATGAAAACAAGAATGGATACTGACGCAGGTCTCGCAACTGGCACCACATGCTCTGTAGTCATCATCGCACTCATATGCTGCGTGTACAATATCTATCATCGTAATCGAACCAGTACGTTATACGACCTTCATGAAGAGAGTCCGGTATAACCATGTTCGAGGACTGCAAGGTTGAGCTTCTGGAGACGTTTGGTAACGATCTGACCGTCGTCAATGCGGCTCGAGTATCGCTTGGTAAACATGTCGAGGAGTTCACTGAGAAGGATGCCAAGCTAATCAAGTATCTGGCCGACCACGAGCATACATCACCCTTCTTCCATCCTCAGTTGCGTTTCCGACTGAAGATGCCGATTTGGATGGCTCGTGAGTGGTTCCGGCATACCATCGGGTTCTCTCGCAATGAGGTGTCTCTGAGGATAGAAGAAAACGATGCGCAGGTTTCTGGGAACAAAAATAACGGGAGCGTTGGTACGCTCGGTCAAATTCCCATGTGCTAAAAACACGTATCTCTTATCGTCGGGTTCTTGGTCTATATTGCCACGTAGGTATGTACTTTTATATATTGGATCTACTCTCACTCCCGGTAGACCTCGTCGCGGGGGGTCGGGTAGTGGGTCTGCTTTGGGCATCCTCGATTATATCATTCCAACACTTTACTCCATGACCATGCGGGGAACGATGTGCATGGCCTCCAGCTCCTGCATCCACAGTTTCATTGCGTAGGGAATGGTCTTCTGCACAAAGTCCGTCTTGTTGCCGCATGACCCGCAAGAGTACAGCCCCTCCTGCGGATTCACGATGGCCAGTGTTCCGCAGGTCTTGCAGATACCGGTCGAGAAGGGGTCAGACACATCCATCAAACGCTCCTTCGTGAAGGCCGCCGCACCGTGAGAGATCATGCAATCGCGTTCCATCTCACCCACGCGCAGACCACCATCGCGAGACCGTCCCTCGCACGGCTGACGTGTCAGGCTGACAATCGGACCACGTGCACGGGAGTGGGACTTGTCGATGACCATGTGCTTCAACCGCTGATAGAAGGTGGGACCCATGAAGATTTCAGTCTGCATCATCTCACCGGTCTGTCCGTTGTACAGGATCTCGTTGCCGTACGGATGCATTCCCAGCTCCAGCATCTGTTCGCGCAGCTCCTCGACCTTGAGGTGCGAATACGGCGTCCCATCGCCCAGCGTCCCTTTCTGAACACACACCTTTCCGAAGATACACTCCATCAGCTGTGCAATGGTCATACGACTCGGCACAGCGTGTGGATTCATGATCAGATCAGGACGGAGCCCCGATCCCGTGAAGGGCATATCCTGCTCGTCCAACAACATTCCTACCGTTCCCTTCTGGCCGTGCCGGGAACTGAACTTGTCGCCGATCTGGGGAACACGCTCCGACACCACGCGAACCTTGACGAACGGGTACCCATCCGAGTTCTTGTCCTGCCACACACCGTCAATACGCCCAGGTTCGGCGTTCTTGTGTGTGGTCGATGCATCTCGGAATGCATATCCCGCCGTATCGTGGCGCAGATTGACAACCTTTCCGATCACGACGTCGTTCTCATTGATGTGGGCATTTAGAAGGGGAATCCCGTTCTCACCAATCGCCGAATAACTCGTATTCTTGAACTTCCGAGTATTGTGCTTGTGAGGCCGCATGAACTTCTCCTCGCGTCCCGAGGTCACGTTGCGATGCTCCTCGTCCTTGTACATCGTGTAATACAGGCCGCGGAACAGGCCGCGATTCACGGCGGACCGATTCATGATGATCGAGTCCTCCTGGTTGTAGCCACCGTAACAGGCAATGGCCACAATCGTATTCATTCCGAACGGCATCTCCTGCATCTTCAGGATGTTCATCGACCGCGTCTCCACGATCGGGCGGCTGATGGAACAGAGAACATAGGCATTCTTGTCCAGGCGCTTTGCGAAATTGGTCGCGTAGATACACATCGACTGCTTCCCCATAGCGGATTGGTATGTGTTTCGGGGCGACTGATTGTGATCCGACAGCGGAATCGTACCCGCCATATGTCCCACCAGCATCGAGGGATGGATCTCGTAGTGAGAATGCGTTGTCACATCCTTCTTGGTCAGAGCAATGCGGAGAGTCTCCGTCTCAGAGGCATCAATGTACTCCACGCAGCACCGCAGCCATGCATTCCAATCCTTCCGATCCTCACCAACCGGCTCTTCGGCACCAACTCTGAACACTGGACGCACGGCACGGCCACCATCAGTCTCAATCAGAATCGAGTTCAGTAGGGTGTACCAGGCAACCGACGTGTGTGGGTGGAGACGCAAGGTCCGCTTGGCATTTCGCAGCGACGTGACCACTGTCAGTGGATCTGTGGTGTAGCCAACCAATACACCGTTCACCGTGATCGACGTACCCTCGTAGACCTTCGGTACAGTAATCCATGTCACATTCGCATCCTCCAAGAAGTGGAGGATCGTGGACGATGGCACATGCTGTGAGATGGAGGTCAAGAGCGACATTGTCTTCACAATACCCACTGAATGGCCTTCCGGGGTCTCCACTGGACACATGAACCCCCACGAAGTACCGTGCAGCTTACGAGGCGCCAGAAGCTTACCCGACTTCTCCACCGGGGTCTGGATACGGCGAATGTGACTGAGTGTGGCTGCGTAGGACATCCGCGCCAGAACCTGCGAAACACCCACCTTGGTCGCATTCGACAGCGATGTGGAACTGTTCGTGCCCATGCCCTGCACTGTGAAGTTGCCGGTAGCCAGAGCCTGTTTCATCTTGCCCTCGATGGTTGAGACCTTGAGGATCTTGTACAGGTTATTGATGTTCAGAATCTCCAGCGGCTGACCGGCCTTCTTCCAGGTGTCATTGTTCACCTCCTGCACAAACTCATTGCGCGTATCGTTGCAGACCTTCTGGAAGAGCTGACGGAACAGGTGAGTCAGCAGGGCACCTGTCGTAACCACGCGCTTGTTCGGGTAGGCATCACGATCATCCAACGGGATCTTCTTACAGTACGTCAGCAGCAGACGGCGGATCATTGAGCCCATCAGCATTGTGCGACGGGCATTCAGAATCACCAGTGTCGTGGTCTCTCCGGCAAACCGAACATGGGGCAGAAGCTCCGTCGTCAGCAGGTGCTGGACGTAGGCACACTTGTCCTCCTGGTTCGTACCGTACTGGAGATGGCTGGTCAGGTACCGAACCGCATCGTCCTGAGTGTAGATACCCATCTCCAGCGTGTCGCGGAAGGATGCACCTAGCAGTTCAACATGGGACTCCTTCTCGTCCCCCCAGACGATTCTGGCCACCGTACGGTCATCCACAACACCCAGTGCACGGAAGTAGACCATGACCGGAATATCCTCACGGAAGCGAGGAACACAGGCCACCATCGGGTACCCGAAGCCGTTGAACTTGGAGCTCAATCTGATCTCCAGCTTCTTGGGCGGAGTCGTGAAGGACTCGTGCAGAGACTTCATCTCCACCGAGTACAGATACTTGGAGGAGGTCTTCTTGTTCTGGAAGATCATGATGCGGTTATCTGCCACCTTCTCCTGGCACAGGATCGTGCGCTCGGATCCATGGACAACAAAGTACCCGAGCGGATCGTGCGAACACTCGCCCATGTCCGCTGCAGTGGCCGGGTAATCCTTCAGCAGACACAACGACGATCCAAGCATCACCGGAATCTTCCCCAGACTGATGCCCTCGAACACGCGCGACTCCTCGTCGAACGTGTCCAGCTTCTCACCCTTGTACGTCCTGGCTACGAAGCGGATATCTGCATGCATCTGGGCAGCGTAGGTGAAGTTGCGAACACGCGCCTCCATGGGCAACATGGGCTTCACGCGTCCAGTCGCCTCCTGTAGTCGGGGCTTGATGTAGGTGACATTCTCGAAGGTAAGGCGGAACTCGTACTTGTACTTCTTGGTGGCCTCGTCCTGTTCGTGCCACACAGTGATGGGTGCAGTCGACTGGACGATGAGTGGAAGCTTGTTGCGGATAAAGTCCTCG
>Ga0136642_1000480_pt1 | contig 21057 bp, 20 predicted proteins | sample LowCatLa1302831Y_FD_115313 | JGI IMG/M metagenome (GOLD analysis project Ga0136642, IMG submission 115313) | Freshwater microbial communities from Lower Cathedral Lake, Yosemite National Park, California, USA - 13028-31Y | ecosystem: Environmental > Aquatic > Freshwater > Lake ... | reverse complement strand
TGTTGTGCGCCTCGGGGTGCTTCTTGGCGTGCGCCTCGGGGTGCTTCGTGTCGTGCGCCTCGGGGTGCTTCTTGGCGTGCGCCTCGGGGTGCTTCTTGGCGTGCGCCTCGGGGTGCTTCGTGTTGTGCGCCTCGGGGTGCTTCTTGGCGTGCGAATGCGCCGTGGGGTGATTTGTGCCTTTTCCTATGCCTTTTCCTATTCCTTTTCCCATTCCTTTTCCCATTCCTTTTCCCATTCCTATTCCTTTTCCCATATGAACCATATGTTCCATGGAGCCATATGCATACGCATGGTCATCACGGAACCCGTAAAAGCCGTTGTCCTCAACCGAACCGTGGCCGTGCCCGAATCCGAACGACATGTGTAGTGTCTTGAATTGGGGGCACGTATAAATATCGCAAACGTTTTTTGACTGTACGCCATGGGCTTTGAGCTGGAGGTTTATGCGTCATTCATCAAAGACGCCGTATACTCGACAGCGCTCTTGTTGGTCTTGTGGATTCTCAGGTACCCAACCTGGTCGCTCTTTGCAATACATATCGTCACCTGGGGTGCCGCGCTCTGCTTTTACCTAAGCGTCCGGCCCAACTGGTGGCTGTCTACACTGGCCCTGCTGCTCTCACTGCCCTCCGTGCTGGGCGACGCCTTTGTGCTTGTCAACAGCCTGTGCTATCTGCGTGCCGACACGTGCTGCACTGTGGGGGCTACAACCACGCCCTTCTCTTTGAGCTACAAGGTGTGCGGCGACGAAACGCGGTATGACACCGAAAGCCTCGTCTTCATCGTTATCTTTACGGTTAGCATCGGCGTGCTCACGGGTCTCTACCGCCTTGTGAGCATCTCTTTCGCCAGACCCGCAGCCAGCGTTCACGTCACCCTGACGGTGCTCTACGTCGTTCTAAAGATTTACGTCCTCAGCTGGTCAAACGTGTCGTACGCATGGTACTTCTACATCGAGAACATCCTCTCCCTCGCCGGCGACGTCGCGGCTGCCGTCATAAACCTGCGTTTCAGGCTGCCAGCGGTGCTCATCTACGTGGGTGTGCTGGTGCTGGACCTCATAATGATGCTCGACGCCGGAAAATTGCTCACCTTTACGGGAACCCAAACCATTCAGCGACGTCACCTCCTGAGCAAGCTGACCCTTACAGCGCCCGACCGAAGCGTTCTTGCGCTCGCTTTGAACGTCTTAACGAGCGCTCGTCCGAGCGACGAGCGCCAAGCGCTTCAAAAGGCGCAAACCATGGTAGCTGCGTTTCAAGCTGCCGTTCAGAAAACGTGCTCAGACGCCCGCGCCGCGGAGCCCGCGTTCGCGTGCCACCAGTCCCTCGCCGCCGTGGCGCGCGTGGTGTCTGCCACCGGGGACTTCTCAACCGTGACGAATCACATCAAAACGCTCGACAACACATGGGACGCCATTTGGATGGACGAAACCGAGCGCTACAGCACAGCCAGCGACGGAAACATCATGTCATCCCTGGCGTGGGCCACCAAGACGAAAGCCCCAGCGCCGCCAGCTGTGACCTGGGTGTGGACGACGCTCCACGTCATCTTCTTCCTCATCACAATTCTTCAAATATTTGAGGCGCTTATTTCGCCGGCAAGGCGGTCAAGAGCCAAGGTCGTGGCGGACGCCGACGTCGACACCGCGGACGACGATGCGCAAGACGACGTCCAAGCAACTGGCACGTTTTTGTACGGTGCCGCGCGAGACGGCGCACGTAGGCGTGTTTAAAAATTGTTGAACGCCACCTGCGCCGACGAGACAAACTCGTCCAACGGTCGAGGAAATGCGGAGTACGAGCCGTTGAACAGGCGCTCAACCTCTTCTGCGAGCCACGCGAGAAACATGCGGGCGCGCTCGGCGTTGGGTTCCGTTGCAGCCACGTACTCCTCGATCGGCGGGCACATCCGGACCAAGATGAGCCACAGCGCCCGCTTGAGATTCAGGCTCGTATGGCTCAGCACTGCGCGGAAGGCGGGGAGCACAAAGTCGGGCAGCACCGCGTCCCGACCGTGCCGTTGCTCGAACAGCGACACTGCAGAGAAAAGAGGCTCGTCGATAGACCGGTAGTCGTTGCTGGTGAGCACCGTGTGCAGCAGGGAAGCCATGCGCGCAAACGAAACGCTGGATTATAAATATGCACCTAAAAATACATCAATATGGCCCAAACGTACACCGCATACCAGAGCGCCCCTGTCACCCAGCAGGCGGTCGTGACCGTCAACGCGGGGTTCGACCGTCTCTTCTGCAACTTCCGCAAGGCGCAGGACCTGACCAAAGCGAATTCTTCGTACCGCTCCACCGACGACCACTGCTACAGCATCCAGCAGCGCGAGCTCGTGTTCCGCCTCAAGCCCAAGTTTGAGCGCCTCATCAACCGGCCGTCCACCGGCAACGGCGTGAACGACATGACGCTCAAAGTGTTCTCAAGCGTCAACATGTTTCCGGAGCACACGCGCCTGCGCAACGTCGTCAACAAGTTGGTGCCCACGGCGGTATCGGCCGCGGCGATCCTTCGGGACGCGATCACCTTCGTGGGCGTCGCCGCAACCCCGGTCGACTATCTCAACCAGAATCAGAAGGACAACCTCGCCGTTCAGGTGGCTGGGTCGTGCACCATCTGGAACACTGGCACGAAGGTGATCCGGCCAGGCCAGAAGATCGTCTGGGAACTGCCCAACGTGACCGCGATGGTGGGTTCCAAGCGCAAGAACATCCAAGGCGAGCCTTTGGACAAATTCCTGCTTGCGACCATGCCCCTCGAGAGCGTGTACGCCGACGGCAAGCAGGCGTACGACTTTGTGGACGGGCTCATGCAGATGCACCCACACGGGACCCATGCCGTCGGAACCTCCGAAGAGGCCAAGCTCCTGGATAGTTTGATGGGGGCTCATGACGACTACCTGCGCGCAGTCATCTCTATGTACGAGGAGGTTCGGACGCGCGTCATCGGCGTGGCGCTGAGCGGCGCGTCACCGGGCGAGTCGTTTGATATTATGCTTTGCTCGTTTCACTAGTCATATATGCCAGTCTCCAAGGTGCTTGACATTGACATCCCGCCCACCTCTGCGCCGCATGCCGAATTAAGCACGGTGCACGTTGTTGACTCGGGCGCCGAAAACGCAGACGAGGCTGTGACGTTCGTGCATTTCTACGCCACTGCGGCGGCAACGCTCATAGAGGCCTACATCGGCGCCACCGGGCGTGACTGACGCCTGTGAAGGCTGGCGAGCGCGGCGTCCAGATCGAACGCGTGCAGCGACAGAGCTGTTTCTGACGGCTGCGGTCGAAGCGGTGTTGGGTCGGACGGCGCCTGCGTGGGCGCGGCCGGCTCGGACGGCGCCTGCGTGGGCGCGACCGGCTCGGACGGCGCCTGCGTGGGCGCGGCCGGCTCGGACGGCGCCTGCGTGGGCGCCGCGGTCACCTCACCTTTGGGCGCCCGTCTCTTCTTGGGCGCAGGCAAGGTGGCTGTTGGCGTGGCGGGCGGTGGTGGGGTCTCATCCATCACAGTATGCAATATATATCACCGAAGAAAATGGCTTATATGCGGATGAGCAAAGACGACAAACCCAAACGTCCGCGCAGCGCCTACGCGCTTTGGCTCACAGACAACAAACGGCTCATTATGGACAACTTGCCTCGGAAAATGTCCAACCACGAAAAAATGCTGCACCTTGCGGACATGTGGCGCACCATTTCTGATGAGGAGCGACAAGCGTATTTCACGCGCAGACTGGAGACTTTGAAGGCGCTCGGCTTTGAACCGCCTGCCGAAAGGAACCGCGTCATCGACCCCGAGCCTCGCGAAAAACTGCAGAAACGGCCCAAAGACAAAAAACCCCCTCAGAACCTTCCAGGCTGGAAACAGGAGTTGGTCGCAGGGCGCATGGCCTGGAGCCACGAAGAGTCGGGCGCCTTGGTGTGGGAGAAGCCGAAGAACAAAGTGCGCGTCCTCGTGTTGTTTGAGAGAAAGCGTGCCCAGGATGGCGTACACGACGCGACGCCAGCCCCAGAGGCTGAGACGGCCGCGGACGCGGCGATGGCGGTGGCAAACGACCCGAACGAATAGATATGTTTTCAGCGATCCTCTGTAATGGGCTCCATAGGCTTTTGGAACTTGTTCATCGTCACACTGAGCGCCGTCGGGTCCGGGCCGGCAGGTATAGAAGGTATTGTCGGCGCTGGGGGGCTCTCAGTGGGCGTCGCGGCCATCGTTGTCTTCCCGTTTATTTGGGGCTACGTCCAAGCGTTTGTCGCGGTGAAACTGGCGGAAAAGCACCCCCAGAACGGCGGCGCGTTCCTGTGGTGCCTGGAGAGTTTGGGAGCACCCGTAGGCATCAACGTCGGCATCTGGGCAGTCCTTGTCAACTGCTCGACAGCAGCTTTTGTGAGCGAGCTCACCTCGGAATACGTGGCCACCGTGCTCCCCTTTCATAAAACATACGTGTCCCAGCTGGAACTCACCGTCGCCACAGTGCTCCTGTCGTTCCTCATCAACGTCGTCTCCGTCGACTTTATGTGCCGCGCTTTTTGGTTCATCACCCTGCACAGCGTCGTCGTGTTTGCCATCCTCTCGGCCTACGCCTTGCCGAAGATGTCGTCAGACAGGTTCGAGAACCCGGGGACCACCCTGAGACACACGGACTGGGCGCTCCTGCTCAACCTGCTCATATTCAACTGCGCTGGCTTTGACTCGGCCGCCTCTGTCGCAGGACAGATGGTGAACGGACGCAAGATCTTCCCCCGCGTCGTTCTCGCGGTGTCGCTGGTCATCAGCAGCTGGTTTATTCTGACCTTGGTGTTCACGTTCCTTGCCACTCGCGACCCCTATCAAAACTGGCATGCGGGCTTCTTCTCTACAGTCGCTCTCGAGCTGGCAGGCCCGTGGCTCCAGGTGTGGGTGGTCATAGCGTGCTCGCTCATCAACGTGCAGACGTTCTCCAGCTCCTTTCTGACAGCCTACGTCGTCACCGCTGCCATGGCGGAGCGAGGCTTCGTGCCCCGGTCCCTGGCTCGCAGGAACCGCGGCGGCCAGCCCGTGCGCGCGATGGTCGCGTGCTGCGTCGTGAGCATCCTCTTCGCGTTGCTGCCCTACAAAGAGAATCTGGCGGTGGAGAGCATGCTGTACGTGCTCATCATGCTGGCCGAGGTGGCCTGCTTTTTGAGCATGAGCACCAACCCGAGCCCGTGGAGGCGCAGGGCGTTCGTCATCCCGGTTCTGCTGCTGTCGAGCATCGTGTTGTTCATACAGAAACGGGCTGCTCTCGTCGTCACGGGCTTCGTCCTACTTGTCGTCGCCGTGTGCACGCCCCTTCTGCCCCGCCTCCCCGGCGTGTGCCTTCAAGCCGTTGACCCCGCCGCTTACCACAGCCGTTTGGTGAGCCTCTGACGACGGCGGCTTGACCGCCCAGTCGTGATAGCACTTGAGGCACCCGCGGTCGACAACGTTGAATGAGACGACGAGGGTGGACATGCACCGCGGGCACGTCTCCATACCGAATATAGAGGTTTCTTACAAATAAGCCCCGGTGGATTTTGAAGAGGTGCGATTTTCACCCTGAAACAATATAAATATAGCGCCCCCGTTTCCAATAACATCATGTCTGGACCGTCTTACGGCGCAGCTGGTACAAGCAATGTGCCTCTCATGGGAGAAGCTGGCAACCTCGGCTACAACGCCGGCAACCTCACCTCCGCCTTTCAACCGAACGCGTTCCTGCCGTACTTCGGCGCGCCGCCCCGCGACTTCAAGCCCAACCCGTATAGCGCCTACGGGCGCGAAAACCTTGCGCTGCCCGACGCGTACAAGGGCAGCGTCCCATACATGACGCAGCTCATGATCCACGTCATCCAGGACGAGGACCTCTGGCCCACCAAGGTGGTGCTCCCCATCCGAATCACGGAGAACGAGATGGAGGTGGCGTGGGACGAAGTCATCTTCAACAACCACCTGCTCGGCCCGGTGCCGGAGGAGGGTGTGTCCCGTCTGGTCACCCAGCAGACGAACGAGCGCCGGGACCACTACGTGCGCTACGGCATCGCGCTCATTCTTGAGCACGGCTTTATGAAGACGCCCAAGGGCCAGCAGTCGTACCAGATGAACATCACGCAGATACGCAACGCCACGCTCGAGACGATGTACTTTGGCGTGCTGGAGGCGCTGCTCAGCTCCAAGCAGTACTCCATGGCGTGGACGCGCAAATATGGCACCATGGCGCGGTCCGGCGCGGCGCTGCGCGGCTACCTTGGCGACGAGGTTGAGCGCTACATGATTGTGCAAAAGACGGAGCACGGCTTCGACCTCATGGACACCAAGGCGAAGAAGTACCTTCGCTCGGTGGGCGTGACCCCCGACACATGGATCTTGCCCGAGGGCACGACCACGTACCTCAACACCGTGCGCCCGGAAAACCGCGACTACCTGCTGGCGGGGCCGGGCGGCCCGGCGGCCTACAAGGCTGCCCTGGCGGGGGGCATCCAGCAGCAAGTGGGCGGCAACTCGTGCACCGTCTACGAAAGCAAAACGTTCGAAGTGCCTGGCAACAGCGGAGGCCCGATCGACCCACTCGTGCGGCACGTCGCTGTCGGCGAGTACAACACCATGATTGACACCGTGACCGACTACGTGCCCTGCGAGGAGTACAAGACGTTTATGCGCGACATTTTCATTTACAACGAGGCCCGCGACGACTTTAGCCGCGTGACCATCAAAAACGCGCTCAAGGCGTGCTGCCGGTTCGATGGGGATCGCCTCACATTCCCGGACACCCTGGATGACACAGCCGCGCGCATGGACCCATTTGTTTACGTCGACAAATACGGCGCATTCAAGCCGGTGTACGTGTTTGGCGACATGAGGGAGGCCAACATGTCCATTGAGACCATTCGCAAAGTGGCCTACTCGATTGTCTGCAAAATGAAAGCCAAGCGCGCTCACGCACACTACGGCGGAAGATTTGGTGCAAAACAATCTGGCGACGAAGAGCAAGCCGGCCAAAAAGAAATTGACTACGGTGACTTTCCTGTCGACGACGAAGAATTTGAGCAACTTTTCAAGTTTGTGCACGACATTATGCCGGAGAGCCGCGTGTTCCAGGAAGGATATGCTCCCAGGACGCGCGCTGAAAAGGCGCAATCATCAAAGACAGACATTGCAAAGTCTGGCTTCTATTGGAACACCATGGCTTCCCACATGCCCGAAAACGAAAAACCAAGACCAGGTATGACTTTTTCGGAAACACCGGTAGCGGATGACATGCTCCAGAACTATCTGACCGACCTTTTCCATCCAGCTTCATTCTACGAACAAAACATGTTCAAGTGGGAAGTGCTTCGCACCAAGTTGCTGAATCTCGTGTCCTCCTCTGAGAATCCCTCTGTAGAAGAAATGAGCTACAACACCGCCCTCGTTGACGAAATGGTCGCGAAATTCCGTATCTGCGAGGAGGAGCCTGCCATTGTGGCCCAAGCTGTGTTGATACTCGTGCAAGCTTTGGAAACTTTCAAGAAAAAAACGTGGAGCCAGACAAACCCGAAGGTGTTCACATTCGTCGCGCACAAGCTGCTGCAGCATATCGTCGCGGCACCGTTTGGAGAACCCTTTCAAAAGGCCCTTTTAGCGTTCATGACGTACGTGGTTGAGTCCACAGACGAAAAGTTGAAACAATTGGAAGGCAACGTCAACCACGTCGGACTTGTGTTCGGAGAGTCGTCGGAGGAGACACACAAAGGTCGCGAGAAGAAGAAGAAGCGTTCGGCCAAGGACCATCGCCCTTTCGGCCCCTACGACCACGCAATGATGAAACAAGAGAAGCCTGTCAAGCGGATGCGCGGCAACGAGCGGTTCGGCGCGTTCGGTGATCCAGGAGATCCGGAACACCCAGAGGCCGACGAACCAGACGACGGTGGAGCGCTCGATGTGACGTCCCACCCGGACTACACATCCGTCATGGAGGAGCGCTACGCTGACGTAAAAGATGGGACTGACGCTAAAGACATCAAGAGCGTGATGCTCACCTTCATGCAGCTGCCAGTGACGTACACCGCGCTCGCGAAGCTGCTTGACCACGACATCTATTTTCCGTTTGAATTTTTGCTGTTCCGCCCGCGCATCACGCACGCCATGGCCACTGGCATCCTCCTCAAGTCAGGCACGGAGACGGGGGAGACGCTCATCGGGCACGCCGACTTTCAGCTGGCGGACGACGTGGTCAGGAAGATGCACTACGGAAATTTCACGCTCTACAGCAAGAGCATCGTGTACAAGAGCGACAACGTGTACCTTGCGGAGAATATCGTCTCCACCGGGTATATTCGCGGGAACGACGTGTCGATGAACACGTACGAGACGCTGAAGGACGACGACGCGGGTGGCGCCAAGTCCATCTACGTTGCGATGGTGCCGGTGTCTGGGGCGCAGGGTGACGACGACGCGCCTGGCTATTTCAACCCCCTGGACGTCACGGGCGCGTTCGCCACCAACGTGCCGCACCTGCAAAACCTGGACAACGAGGTGGGCAACACCGCCATGAAGAAACACTACCCCGGCGCGGCGTACTACGCCGCGATGTGGGGCATGAACAACTCGGCCCAGCGCATGCAGACGGAGTACATCTCGTCGCAGATGAACGAGCACAACACGCTCTGCTTCCAGGGTCACCAAACCACATACAACCACCACTCGCACAAGTTTGACCTCACCACCGTCAACACCGGCCACTTTGGCGACCGCATCTACCCGGGCTGCGGTCGCGTGCGCCGCATGGCTGGCCAGAAGTACCTGGAGCCGGTGTCCTACACCAACTCCTTCGGTGCGACCAAGAATCTGACCAGCATCGGTGTGTAACACAAATAGCATGTAAACTCGATGCGTCTCTGTAGGCTCGCCTTTTCCGCGCCAGCGACAGCCGAAATCCGCCGCGCGTGGGCCGCGTGGCGCGCAGACGCCTCCGCGGTGGTGGTGTTTCGCGACTGGCAAACCGCGCTGGGTGCCACCTGTGCTTCGGGCGCCGGCCTCGTGCTCTTCACCGCAAAACACAGTGACAACCTGGACGCCCTGCCCGAGGAGGCTGTAGAGCGAGGAAACCGCCCACCGCGCGTCCTGCACCCGGACGAACCTCGGCGGATCTGCAGGCTGAGCGCGTGGGACGACGAGGCGGCGCTTCGCAGAGTGGACCTCTTTGTGCTCTTTGTTGACGGTGAGCTCGAGATCGTCGCCCACGCGAGCGGCGCCCTGCGGGAGCACCTCAACGGCCGCCCTGTGGCGCTGGTCTGCTCGTGGTGGCCCGGAATGGAGATCACACCGTCCCTTGACCCGCTTCTGGGAGCGGGGCGCCGATACGTTGTGGACATCCCCCCTCTGTCCAGGCCGTCAATCCTGCGTTTCGCGCACTCGCGCGGCGTGTCCACCCTCCACAGGCGCCTGGCCCAACCCCACCTCCAGGGAGACGGTGGCGCGCGCGCGCACGACGCCCTGCGCGTGTGCCGCAGCACGGGCGCCGCGGAGTGTATCATTGCGGAGCTCAAGAAACACACACGCGCAGTGTGCGTGGTCGAGAGCGTCTCCTTGCGAGCTGTGTGCAAAAAGTACGCGCTGCACGCCTACGACAAGGCCAGCCTGCTCTCTGGGTGCTTCACCGTGCCGCTCGACCTGGTGGACGAGCCCGTGGACCTGCTCTTTGTCGTCGAGTTTTTGATTGAGTACCACGAGCGCCTTGTTGTGGCGGCGCTCAGCGCAGCGGGCCTGAGTTTTGGACGCATCGAAGCGCACACGTGGACGGTGGACGGGAGCATCGCGCGCGTCGACGGCTGGGCCGCCGCACCGCCGGCAGACCTGGTGACAGCGGGACTGAAAACTTTCATATAAGTGCTTTTTGACCTCATTCCTCAGATGGATAGCCCACCTCCGCCTTTCGTCCAGCAGCCGCCGCGCGAGCCGGAGCAGCGCTACGGCCCCTACCGCCGGCAGCAGCCGGCCGAGGCGAACAGGCCGGATCCCAACCGCGCCAACTACCACTGGTTCACCATGTGCGCGTTGCGCAACAACATCGTGTCGACGTACGACGACCTCTACGCGGTGCACGCGCAGCTGCGCGAAGCCAAGCCCGTGTCCGAGCGCCAGATCGCTCACGTCCTCAACCGGCTCGCCGACTACATCACGTGCGGCGGGTGCGGGCAGATGATCGCCCGTCTCGACCACGGCTCCTTCGTCGCCAAGTGCGGCCACGTGTACCACAAGAGCCCGGTCAACTGCTGGGCACAGGCGAACAGCGCGTGCACCATCTGCATCCGGGAGCCCCGGTGACTCACAGTATAAATTGTTTTTCATTTTCATACGTCGTGCGTGTGTCATGGCCCGACTTCCCAAAGGGCTCAAGCCACTCGGGCTGTCCCGCCAGCCCAAGCGCGCGCGCAGCTCCTATTTCCTCTGGTGCGACACCGTGCGCTCCAGCTCGCTGCTGGACCTGGAGCTTGAGGGCAAGTCTATGGCAATTGCCTCCAAAGTGCTGTCCGCGCGCTGGAAGCAGCTCACGCCCGAAGAGAAGCGGCCATTTGAGGAACAGTCGCGGGCGCTCAAGGATGCTTTCAAACGGGCGCAGACGAACGAGACCGCCGCCGTCACGTCGGACCCGCCGTTGCTGCCTGAGGGCTGGAAAGCTGTGCGGGACGTGGGTACAGATTTGGTCGGCTACACCTGCGTCGCCACCGGCCGCTCGCAGTGGCACCGCCCCGGCGCGGAGGACGCGGTGGCGCTACCACCCCGGCCCGTCAGCGCACGGCGAGCGTTTGAGCTGGCGCTGGAGCGCGACGGCCTTGCGCTGCCCGCCAAGGAGGTGACCGCACGGTGGCGCGCGCTGCCACCGGAGACGGTGCGACAGCACGAGGCCGCTGCCCGCGCGGCCAGGGGCGTCTACAAACAGGAGCTCAGGAGCATGAGGCTGAACCTCGCAGAGGAGACGCCTGGAGCGCCCCAGCCCCCACAAGCTGCTGCGAGTACAAGTCCACAAGCTTGAGGGGGCTTACCCACGTGGCGTTGAGCGCCGACGCCGCCATCCCGGACATCAACGTCAGCAACGACACAAACCTGCCCACTGTCTCAAGGTCCGTGCGGCTCTCGTCGTAGACGCGCAGCAGCGTCGTGTAATTCACGCCGCCCACCACCCAGTGTAGCGTGTCCCCCAGCCCGCTGACCAAACCGTTGAGCGCGGTCACGTTGAAGTCGTTCGCTTTGCCCAGCACCGAGTGCACCTGGTTGTACGCCATCCTGCGCATCTTGTAGTCCTCGCGCACCAGGTCCTGCGCCGTGACAGGCAGCTCGTCACCGAGCAGGGTTCGCCCGGACGCCAGACGCGCCTCCGCCGCCGCCGATGCGGCTTCCGAGGCGTTCAGCGCGCTCGCCATCGCGGCCGCCATGCCGTTGGTCATAAACTGCGCGTTGCCCACGATGGGCACTGCCAGAGTGCTCATTGCGTTTGCATTCCGCATGATGGACTGGATGTTGCTGTTCAGAGTGTTCATGTTTTCCACCCTCACGAGGTCGTAGCTGGACACGCGCCAAAAGATGAGACCCAGACCCACAAACACACTCACCGCAAGCACGGTGTAGATGGCGGTGAGCACCTGCAGGTACTTGCGGATGTCGAACAGCAGGCGCTCTTGAATGCTAAATGCCGCGTCGTTTTTGAACTGGTAGTCACGCCAGTGGCGCAGCATCGCTTTCATTCCAGCCCGCACCTTATATGCGTCAGGCGCGCCTGACAATTTCAAGGTATATGCGCACAAGGAGCGACGACAGCGCCGCGGCCGCCGTGCTCGACGCCACGTCGTGCTCCACCAGCCCCTGGCTCAACACCCTGTGGTCCATGAACGTGTCGCTCAGCACGGCGGGTGCTACGTTCAGCAGCGCCCCGCGCGCGACGTGCGTCGCCGCGCGCCTCGCCGTGCGGAACATCGAGTGCCTGCTCAGCCGCCGGGCGTGGACGCGCGCTCGCGCCAGGCATCGCATACTCAGCGCCGGCGTGCCTTATAAATATGGGTGGCAGCGGAAATGCAGGATGCTGTCGTATTCGTCGCCCGACAATGCGTGCTCGAGGGACTACAACCTGGAGCACTTGCTGGCGCCGCGGGACGGCTGGCCAGCCACCGCGGTCGTGGGGAGGCACCGCAGCGCGGACATTGTGCTCGAGTGCGAGCGCACCCGCGGCCGCCCCAGCCGCACGCATGGCTTTTTCTCGCTTGACTCCGCTGGCGTCCTCCGCTTCACCGACCTCAGCGCCCACGGCACGGTCATCATGCCCCGCACCGGCCCGCCGCGGATGCTGCAGCCGCACCGGCACACCATGCTGCTCGCAGGCGACGCCCTTGCCCTGGGCGACGCGCACTCGCTCGGCACGCTGCTCAACGTGGAGGCGGCGGCGGCGCTGCTCAAGATGCACGCCTTGCACCTCGCGTCCCCCTGCGCACCAGCGGACTCGTCGCCGTACGAGTCGCGGGCGGAGGACGACTGCGTCGCAGCCTGCAGTTGCTCCGTCTGCCACGAGCCCCTGCGCGGCACGCGCGTGCTGCCGTGCGGTCACGCGTTTTGCGACGACTGCATCACGCGGTGGTTCAGGGACCACACCACGTGCCCCAGCTGCCGAGCCCCGTGCGACGCGCGCGTCGTCGAGACGTCGGGCGTGCCGTGCCTGCAGATGGACCGTGCCGCCAGAGCCGCGGTCGCGCGGAGCGGGGACGCGCGGGCGCTGCGGCTGATGGACGAGTACGAACACCTGTCGTCCATGAGATTTTAAAGCGCATCACGTGTAGCGGTTCAGCAGCGTCCCCACCTCCCAGCTCGGCAAAATGTCGTCCGGCTCCTTGCTCACGCGGCGGATGAGGTCCATCATAGCCCCTGTGACCGGCGCCTGCCCCTCCTCCGGAAACCGAGTCCGATTCCAAATCGCTTGGAGCTGCACCAGCTGGATTCCCTCTTCTTTTTGCTTCTGCGCAAGGAAGCGCGTCGATCGAACCGCTTCATCGACCCTGCTGAACGGCCGAGGCTTCACGGGGGGCTGCACCGCGGATGGGGTTACGCCGCCGGATGGAGGCTTTACCGCTTCTCTACGCAGTCGATCGATTTCTGCCTGCAGTTTACCTTCACGCCTGGCTTGTTCTGCATCTTTTTTTCTGGTTTGCTCTTCAAACTGTCGGCGTAAACTTTGAAATGTTGCTCTTATTTTTATGATTTCTGCGTCTCGTTTATCTAATTCCGCTTTGTGTCTTTGTTGTTCTGCTTCGACTGCCGTTTTTGTGGCGGCAATGCCGTTACCGACAGCTTGAAGAATTTGGTCCTTTAATTTTCTTATTGCCTCGTCCCCACCCGGGGCAGCGAGTTTGAATGTTTCGATTTCAGCTTTCGCACGAATGAGCTCATCGGTTACGTTTTGGACTCGTTGCAGGGTCTCGTCTTGCTCAAGCATACTGGCTTCAAGGAGATCTTCTATTTCCCTGATATGAGATTGTGCCTCTACAAAATCGACACCCTTTGTTAAGAGCTCCGTAGTCTTCTGTTTGAGTTGAGCATTCAGGTCGTGAGAACGGGCAGTAGCAGTATCGCGTTCCGCCTCAACTGCTCGAATTTCCGCTGTAAACTCACCCAATGCAACATCGTACTTAGCGTTTAAGATCTTCTTGAACTCCTCCGTCCGTTTCAAAAGTGAAGCCGCCGCAGCTTTCATATTCGCGTCGCGTTCCCGGAATTCTGCCGATTCGGTTTCATGCTGACGTTGAAGGCGTGCTAAAGCGGCCTCGCCTTGTGTTAATTGAGCGTGCAGATCAAATTCGCGTGTGGATCTTTCAGCCAAACTGGCTGACATTGTCGCGACGAGCGTGTTTGCTACCATCAATTGTTCACGTAGATGTTTTACTTGTTCGGTTTCATCGAGCTCGCTTAATTTGCTTTTTTCTTGGTCGCATCTAAGTGTTTCGGCAGCTTTTGTAGCTGATATCGCCAACTGTTTTTCATTTTCCTTTTGAGCCACGATCGTCGCTATCTCTTCAGCATTAGCTCTCGTATTTTCGGCATCTCGATTTGCAAGAGCAGCCGCGTGTTCAGTATTTTGGGCAGCTATGTCAGCATCACATTTTGCCCGAAGCAACTCGATTGCAGCTTGGTGTTCAGTTTCCATCGCCTGTTTTTGTGTTTGAAAAGCAGACCGCTCTCGCTGAGCCGCTTCAGCGACGTCAGCTTGCCCTTTTTCTACGAAGAAATTTCGTAGCGCCTCAATTTCATCTTGTTTTTGTACAAGAAATTGATCTCTTTCGAATTCAAATCGCGCCTGCGCCGCCGCTGCCGACTGCGCCGTCGCTTGTTGTTGAGCTTGTTGTTGAGCTTGTTGTTGATCCGTCAACGCCTGTCCCGCTGTAGTCAATTCTCGAATTCGAACTCGCGCTGCATCCAATTCCGCCTGCGCCGCCGCTGCCGCCGCCGCCGCCTGAGCTGCCGCTGCCGCCTGAGCTGCCTCAAATTCCGCCCGCGCCGCCGCCTGAGCTGCCGCTGCCGCCTGAGCTGCCGCTGCCGCCTGAGCTGCCTCAAATTCCGCCCGCGCCGCCGCCGCTGCCGCCGCCGCCTGAGCTGCCGCTGCCGCCTGAGCTTCCTGTGCCTCCGCTGCCGCCCGCGCCGCCGCTTCAGCCATGCTAGCTTTGCTTCGGGCGTGTTGCGCATTTGAAGTTTCACGCAGAGACTCGAGTTCAGTTAAGATTTCGGCGAAATATTGTTTCTGTGCTTTGTTCTCCAGTCTTTCTTTTTTGAGCTCTTCCTGTACAGTTTCCAACAAAGTTTTTGCAGGTTCCATTGCTGCGACGACTTCTGAATGAAGCGTACCCGTAAATTCCTTTTCCCCTGACGTTATTGCCGATTGAGCCGTTTGAACAAGGGATTCAGTTATTACCGTACTTTCTGCTTGGGAGTCAGCCACGTGATTTGCCTCGTTAACTTTTTGTCTAACTACTTGTCGTTGTTTTTCCTCTTCATCATCAGGAGGTCTATCATAAGAAGGTCGCTTACCAGGACTTAGTTGTGGTATCGGACTTGGTTGTGGCGCGGGTGTCGCACTTGCAGCCGATGGCGCCGGTTCAGCAGCCGATGGGTGTGCGGGTATCGCACTTGGTTGTGGCGCGGGTATCGGATTTGTAGCCGTTGGCGGCGTTTGAGCAGCCGATGGGGGGCCGTTGCTGATTTTCTTCAGAATATATCCTAAGGTAGGAGTTAAAGTGAATTTCTTTTGCGCAAAGTTCAATGTAAAGTTCAATTTATACGATGTTTTTGTTGCATCAATTTTTCCGCCCGTGAATGCGTCAAATATTGGGCTGGTATCAAAATGCAAAAGCTGCCACGTTCCTGAACTTAATTTTTGGTTTATTTCGTCAAGTTGTGTTTCATCGGATCCATCCCTATCAGTTGATTTTGTCAAAATCAAAGGTTGCAAAACGAGCTTTTGATCCTGTAGGTCAATTGTGGATTGTGGGTCGTCAATCACATACACTTTTCCGAACGGCGGTTCCGAATTGTCCTCCTCCGCCTCCTCTTCCGCCTCCTGTTCGTCAGCGATACGCGGTGCCGTGGGTCGCGGCGTGGGACGCGTGGTGTACGCAGGCTCAGACCGCAGGCGCATCCGCGGCGCCTGTCGGTACGGGTGCACCGAGGGCTCGTGCTCGCGGAACCCGAAGGACATACACTCAACATTCTTCGGAGGTTTAAATATATTTTCTAGGAAAACGCCCCCCGGTTTGCGGCGAGCGCAAGCAAACCGCACGCGGCTGACGCGGCGAAGAGCATCCTGTACATGACGCAGAGGTGCTTCGCCGCGCCCGCGGGTATATACACGTCGATGCGAGACGCCGTGGTCAGGTCCGCAGCCGCAGTCTGCCGCAGGAACACAACCGCCGGCGACACAGAGGCGCACAGCTTGCCCATGTCCACTCCCTCCAAGTTCTCCACCGTCAGCCTGTTGCTGAACCGCCGTTTCTTGGGGCCCAGGAAGCGAACGCCGCCACGAGCGTCGGGGCTGCACGACTGCAGGCACGCGCGCTTCACGCGCTCGACGTGGGCATCCCCCATTCCACTCATGCTTAAAAGACACAAATATCAACAGAACCGTGGCCCACGAGTGGAACGGCCCCCCTCACTTCTTGGCTGGCCAAGAAAGTCCATAAACTGCCGCACACCGCTGTCCTCGATGTCAGCGCTCGTCGTGTACCTCGCAGGTCGTCGGACACCCGGAGACCGTGCTGCTTCTCGGGCAATTTCTTCGGCAAAAGCAGCGCGCACTCTCTCCTCCTCGGCGCGCACCAAGTCGTAGGTGCGTTTTTGCTTCACCAATTCGAGGCGCTCCATTTCAGCGCGCTCCCTTTCAAAGCGCTGCCTTTCGGCGCGCTCGCTTTCAGCGCGCTCCGTCTCGGCGCGCCGCCTTACGTTGCGCTCCATCTCGGCGCGCTCCGTCTCGGCGCGCTCCCTTTCAAAGCGCTGCCTTTCGGCGCGCTCGATTTCAGCGCGCTCCGTCTCGGCGCGCCGCCTTACGTTGCGCTCCATCTCGGCGCGCTCCGTCTCGGCGCGCTCCGTCTCGGTGCGCTCGGCGTTCCGCCGCGCCTGTTCCTTGTGTTCGTAATACGCGGCAGCGCGCGCTCTCTCCGCTTCGGAGCGCCCAAGGTCGAAGGCCCGCCGCCTGCTCTCTTCGTCGCGCACCGGTGGTGGTGCGCACGATACGTTGACGTCTTCGAATTGCGGTGCACACTCGTTCACACGTTGGGAGATTTGCGTGGACGAACGCCCTGCCATGCGCTCCCGCTGCGCCGGCGTCAATCTCGATTCCTTGTCTGGATGAAACGCGATTTGAAGGCTGCGCAGTTGCTTCTTGTTCAGCGTCGCGTCGGGTTCAGAGAGTTGACACATATCCGTCTTGCACTCTTGAAAACTCATTCGTTGCTTTTTGATGTGCACGGTATGATAAATAAATAAGCAGGCGATGATTTTGCCGGCTGTCATGTCACAAAATCCAGAAACCGCACGTCGCCGCAGTTGGTGAATACCACGCCGCCGGGCTGCAGCAGCGCGACCACCTGCTCCAGCAGCCCCCGCGTCCACGTGCTGCCGTTGCTCTGTGGGCAAAAGACGCCCACAGACCGCAGGCCTGGTGTGAACAGCGCACACCCGCCCTCCGCCGCTGTTGGATGCCCCACGAAATGCAGCCCGCCGGTGGGTACGGGGTCGGGCACGAATGCCCGGGCTGCGGTGCACGACGACACGTACACGCACCCCCGCTGCTCGTGGAGCGCGTACGCCTTGACGAGGCGCGCCTCGGGTGACGTCTTGAGAAACTTGACTCCACCAGGGTGCGCCAGGGCCGACCCAAAGCACGAAGCAAACCAGTGCGTTTCGCCCGGCGCCTCGCCGGGCGCCTTGTCGAACGTGGTCCTTGCGCTCGCGCCCTGCGAGACCACGGCGTGGCGGCCGATCGCTTTTTGCAGGAGGAGCCGTGGCGGCGGGCTGGCCAGGGTGAACGCGTCGGTGTCGCTCTCCAGCGCGCTCGCAGCTTGCGTGCCGTAGCTTGACGCCACGTACTGCTTGCTCAGCAGACAGCCCGCCGCGCGGGCGAGGCGCACCGCCCGCCACACAGGGACGACACCGGCGAGCCTTCGCTTGGACACGTCAGGCGACCGCGAAAAGTCTTGGAACTGCGCCTCGGGCGGGTCCGACTCCACGGCCAACACCGTGGGCAGCGGCCGCTTCGTGCGCCTCTTCTCCGCTCGGCCGTAGCAGCAGTAGTTGTCTAGCAAGAGCAGCCGCTGCGCCTCGGACAGGGCGAGGCCGTCAAAGACGCCCTGCCAGTGTCCCAACGTTGAAGCCACCTGCACATCCTGCAGCCTCGCGCGCTGCACAATGTCACCAGCGCCGGCGCCCGACGGCAGCGAGAACAGGGAGCAACAGGCTTTCTTGACGTCCTCGGGGGCGCCCTGCAGCGCCTCGAGGACGCGCGCGTTGTCCGGGTCCAGCACGGGCGGCTTGCGCGTCCACTCGGTGACGCGGCCGTCGGCAACCTGCACGTCGTACTCCACGATGGGCGAGGCGAAGGGCGGCAGGGGGGCCGAGACCTCCTGGCCGCCCACGACCACCACGCACTCGTTCTTGGCCCACGACCACGCCGTCACTGCAGTGATACGAACCATATAAGCGCGTGACGACGGGACGAGTGATGAAAACCAAAAACGAAATATATGCTCTTGCCGTTGCTCATTACTTCGCGTCCGTCGTCTGTGCCTGCCGAGGCTGGACGCCGTGCGCGTGTGCCTACGGCGCGTGCGGCAACGCGGCGCTGGCCCTGGCGGCCGACCCCGCCGTGTCGGTGGCTGGCATCCTGGCGTGCGCCTGGGCCACCTGCGCCGCCCTGGCCGTGGCGCAACAGCAACCCCTCGCTGCGCTCCAGGCCGTGGCGCCCGCGGTGGCCTGGATGGCCACCGCGGACCAGCGGCGACTGGCGCGCGAGGTGATAGCCTGGACAGTCACCTCCAGGCTGGCGTGTGTTCACGGCGCCAAAATGTTCTCCCGTCTCAGCTCGCGCCGAACCTCGCCGGAGGCGATGGCCGAGGTGACGAACGAGTCGTTCTACCTGGTGGAACAGAACATCGCGGAGCAGCGCAGCGTGCTCCTTGAAAGCGAGCTCTTCTACCGAGGCCAGCTCTCACGCCGCCTGCCGTTTCTTTTCGCCAGCTTGGCGCTCAACATTCTGGCAGGGGGGCTCTTCTGGCGCGGCGAGCCCAACAGTCTCGGGGTGTACTGCCTGGGCACGCTCGCCCTGGCTTGCGCCGTACGAGAGCCCAACGCCATCGCTCCGGAGAGCGAGCTGGGTTCCGCCTCGGCCGCAGTCATCTGCGAACGAAGCGCGCGAGCGTACGCGTGGGCGGCGGGCGTGTCGCTCTTCTCAGCCTTGCAAATGGTCGCCCCGCGGCGGCTGGCGTACGTCGTCGTCGTGCATGCCGCGGGCGCGCACGCGCTGTGCGAAAAAAACCCCCTCTTATTTCTCTGTAGCCTTTTGTTCGTCAACAGCATCGTATGAAGCGGGTGTGGCTCGCCGCGTGGGTCGTCGCTGCGCGCGCCACGTGTAACACATCGCAAACGCTCGTGGCGTGCGTCCTCCCCGTCCGCGGCAGCTATACCCTGTGGAGCGTGCCAGGGAACCTTACGAACGCGGTGGCATGCAACACAGCTGGGGACGGGTACTTCACCCTGAAGACAATCCACGATTGCACGTCGAGCTGCGTATCAGACGACTGCAACGCCGGCGGTCGGCCTTTTCACGAGCTGCCAAAAGGGTGCGGCCGCGCGTGGGAGCAGTGCGCCGGCTGCGGCGGCACCATGGACGTGAACAGGTGCACGTGCACGTGCCCGTTTTCAAGGGTCGAGTCCATCGTCATCGGCCACCTGTTGCTCCTGGGCATCACCGCCTTTCTGCTCGTCTAAACGCGGGCCTTCACGCAGTAGAGCGAGAACTCGTACGGCGTCAGCGACGCCTTCCCGTCGCGCTGGGCAATCCGGGCGGACGTCTCGCGCCACTCCGCCTCCTTCTCCGTCACCACAAAGTCGACATACGAGCCCATGTCGTTTTGTGCAAACTTGTCCATCCAGGCACGCACAAAGGCGGTTTTGTCGTCAACCTCGCGCAGGGCAGTCATGTGTAAGTTGATGTACGTCTCCAAAGCCTTGGCAGTGACAATCGTGAACATCACCTTCGAGTACTCCGCGCTGAATGTCTTGAGGTCGGCGTCCATGCGCGCGTGCGCGGCACGCAGCTCACGCAACGAGGTTTTTAGGCGCGTGTTTTCAGCCTCCGTATGCTCCTGTCGAACCCGCATACCGCCGCAGAGCAGCCTCTCCTCCTCGCACTCGCGCACTAGCACCGCGTGGCGCGATGACCGCTCCTCGCGTGCCTTTTTCAGAGACACCGTCAGGTCGCGCACCTGTGCCTCCATGCGTTTCTTCTGCTCGAGCGCTTCGCCCAGCTCGCCCACCAGGCGCTCAAACTGTTCACGCGCTGCGCCCAGCTCGCCCACCATGCGCTCGTTCTGAACCCGCGCCCACTCAAGCTCGTGTTCAGCGCGGAGCGTCTGACCCCGCACCACCAACGCCTCGCTCTCAAGCCGATGGATCTCGTCCCGCGCCGCCGCCAGGTCTCCAACCAGGCGCTCGTTCTGAGCGTGTGCCGTCCGGAGATCCCCTTTGAGCACGTGGGCGGTGGCGGAGGACGAGGACACGATGCCGTCCATGACGCGCTGATGCTGCTCATCCTGCAGCTTCAGCGCGCGCTCGAGCTCGGCCGCGCGTTCCTCGCCTTCGCTGAGCGCCTGCGCAAATGAGCCAAACTCCATGGGCCTATGAAAAATCTTCGGGCGGTTGGTGCATAATGGAATGGATGGACGAAAACAAAATGCCACCAGCCAGACCCAAACATAGCAGCTGCAGGGCGTCTGTCAGGAACAGGACAAGTCCCGACACCACGACGCCGCTGAACAGAAGCGCCTGGTTGTCAAGCTCGTACTTGAGCACGTTTTTGTACACGTAGCGGGCTGTGACGGAGGCGCCGACTATGGCGAGCGCCCAGAGGTCAAACAGGAGAACGAGCACCACGAACCCCAGCGTCACGGCCGCGTAGTTGGTCTGGTATATGCGCAGGTTGCGCGCGAGGCGCTCGTGTGCAACGTCCACGCCCGCGGGGCGGTCGAGGAGGTCCGCCTCGAGAAAAACGGACCACGGACGCAACGACTCGACCTGCATGATTTCCAAGGGAAGACCTTGCGAACCTGAAATACTTGTCACTCAGCTGACTGTGAGCACGGTTGTCTGTGGCATGTGAGACGAAACCGACATGTTGAGTTCTCGGGTTTTTTCCCTGGGAAACGGTCCCCATCCGGTACACAGTTCGCGCTCGGTTCGCGGCTCGGTTCGCGGCGAGGCCCCAGGATGGTCCGACGGACCGTCAAAATGTCGAGTTCCCGGGTTTTTTCCCTGGGAAACGGGCCCCATC